>Ga0070670_100001487_pt1 | contig 18885 bp, 19 predicted proteins | sample KBSS63metaG_FD_64665 | JGI IMG/M metagenome (GOLD analysis project Ga0070670, IMG submission 64665) | Switchgrass rhizosphere microbial communities from Kellogg Biological Station, Michigan, USA - KBS S6-3 metaG | ecosystem: Host-associated > Plants > Roots > Rhizosphere > Soil ... | reverse complement strand
GGCGAGGTGGCGCGGCAGGCCGATGTAGCCCATGCTGAGGGTGAGGAACGCAGCGCCGGCGAGGATCAGCGCGATCATGCAGTACAGCCGCGTGCCGCCCATCAACGAATCACGGAAAGTGGCCCAATTCATCGAGCCCTGCGCTGTGGAGATGACGAGGGCCCCGAGCACGCCGACCGCCGCGGCCTCGGTCGCGGTGGCGATGCCGGCGTAGATCGAGCCGAGCACGGCGGCGATCAGCAGCACCACCGGGATCAGGCTTCTCGATTCGCGCAGCTTCTCGGCGAACGTCATGGACGCGTCGGGCGGTGGAATCAGGTGCGCGTTCCTGATCGACCAGCCGGCGATGTAGAGCATGAAGATGCCGGCGAGGACGATGCCGGGGATGACGCCGGCGATGAAGAGCTGCGAGATCGAGACGTCGGCGGTGACGCCGTAGACGATCATGATGATCGAGGGTGGAATGAGCAGGCCGAGCGTGCCTGCGCCGGCGAGCGAGCCGAGCGCCATCATGTCGGGATAGCCGCGCTTGGCGAGCTCCGGCAGGCTCATCTTGCCGATCGTCGCGCAGGTCGCGGCGCTCGAGCCGGAGACGGCGGCGAAGATCGCGCAACCGACGACATTGGTATGCAGCAGCCGCCCGGGCAGGCGCTGCATCCAGGGCGCGAGGCCCTTGAACATGTCCTGGCTGAGACGCGTGCGAAACAGGATCTCGCCCATCCAGACGAAGAGCGGCAAGGCGGTGAGCGTCCAGCTCGACGCCGAGCCCCAGATCGTGACCGCCATCGCGTCGCCAGCCGGCCGCGAGCTGAACAGCTGCATGCCGATCCAGGCGACCCCCGAGAGCGTCAGGCCGATCCAGACGCCGCTGGCGAGAATCAGGAAGAGCGCGCCGATCAGCAGCGCGGTGATCGCGAAGTCACTCATTGCGCATCGCCTCGTCGCTCACCGGGACGACGCGCCGGCCGTGGATCTCGAGCACCAGCTCGTCGATGAAGGCGATCGCCAGCACCACCGCGCCGAGCGCCATCGAGATCTGCGGCAGCCAGAGCGGCGTCGCGTCGTTGCTGGTCGAGATGTCGTGAAAGGCGTACGACTGCCAGGCGAGCTTGCAGCTGTAGAACGCCGAAAGGAGCGCGAGCAGCGTCGCCGCGAACAGCGCCCAGATCTCGAGCGCGTGCCGGCTGCGACCCTTGAGCGCCGCGAGCAGCAGCGTGACGCGGATGTGCTCGCCGCGCTTCAGCGTATGCGCCATCGCCAGGAAGCCGGCGGCGGCCATCATGTAGCCGGCGTAGGCATCGATCCCGCCGACGTTGAAGCCGACCTGGCGCGAGACCACCGACAGCAGCACCATCGCCAGCAGCACGATCATCGCGATGGCGCCGAGCGCGGCGGTCGCGTCGTAAAGGTGGTCGAGCGCGCGCCCGACGGGCCCGCGCGCGAGCGGCGATGGCGGCGTCATCGGCGGCGCCGCGCCTACATCTTCTTGTACGAGTCGACGATCGCCTGGCCCTCGGGGCCGGCCTTGTCGAGCCACTCCTTGAGCATGACGTCGCCGACCTTCTTCATGTCAGCCTTGAGCTGCGGCGAAGGCGGCAGGATCGTCATGCCGTTCTTCTTGAGCAGCTCGATGTACTCGCCGTTCTTCTGCTGCGAGAGCGCCCAGCCGCGTGCTTCGGCGTCGGCTCCCGCCTTCAGCAGCGCGGCTTGCGATGCCTTGTCGAGCGCGTCGAAGGCCGCCTTGTTGACGAGCACCGCGTTCTTCGGCAGCCACGCCTGGGTGTCGTACCAGTACTTGATGTGCTCGTAGGTCTTGGTGTCGTAGCCGGTCGAGCCCGACGACATGTAGCTCTCGATGACGCCGGTCGCCATCGCCTGCGACAGTTCCGCGGCCTGCACCGTGACCGGCTGCGCGCCGACCAGCTCGGCGATGCGCGCGGTCGACGGGCTGTAGGCGCGCCACTTGACGCCCTTGAGATCGGCGGCGCCGTTGATCGGCTTGTTGACGTAGATGCCTTGCGGCGGCCAGGGCACGGAATAGAGCAACATGATTCCCTGCTCGCCGAGCTTCTTCTCGAGCGCCGGCTTCGACGCCTTGTAGAGCTTCATCGACTCGGCGTAGCTGTCGGCGAGAAACGGCAGGCCGTCGATGCCGTAGGCCTGCCACTCGTTCTGGAAATTGGCCAGCAACACCTCGCCCATCTGCGCCTGGCCTCCCTGGACCGCCCGCTTGATCTCGGGAGCCTTGAACAGCGACGCATTGGCGTGAACCGTGATCTTGAGCTTGCCGCCGGTCGCCTTGTCGACGTCGCTCGCGAACTGCTGCAGGTTCTCGGTATGGAAATTGGTCGCGGGGTAGGCGGCCGGCAGGTCCCACTTGGTCTGCGCGCCGACGCTCGCGACGACGGTAGCGAGCGAGGCGGCACCCAGTCGGGCGAGGAGCGGCTGAAGGCGAGCGACAGGATTCATGGGCACTCCGGCGAGCTTGGAATTGAAGACCGCAAAAGCATAGAGCGTGCCTTCGCGGTCGGCCATCGGTTAATGCCCGATCGCTTGCAGTCTAGGAAGGATCAAGATAAATTGTCAATAAGTTTTCAACGTTTCAAGGAAGTAACGATGCCGACCAAAGTCGCGCCGCTGCCAGTCCGCGCCGCGGCTCGCAAGGCGAAGGGTCCGGGCATCGTCTCGTCGTCGCATCTCGTCTCGGTCAAGAGCGTCGAGCTCTCCGAGCTCGAGTTCGGCCTGATCGTCGCCTGGAACGCGTTCTCTCGCTGGGCCGTTCGCTGCATGGCCGCGGCCGGCTGCCCCGACCTGACGATCACCGACGTGCTCGTGCTCCACCACATTTGCCACCGCGCGCGCAACAAGAAGGTCGGCGACATCTGCTTCGTCCTCAACGTCGAGGACACGCACGTCGTCGCCTATTCGCTCAAGAAGCTGCTCGCCGCCGGCCTGGCCCAGGGCGAGAAGGTCGGCAAGGAAGTCTTCTACAGCCCGACCACGGCCGGCGAGACCGCGGTGGCGAAATACCGCGAAGTGCGCGAGGCGTGCCTGATCGCCAACCTCGACGCCGAGCGCAATGCCGACATCGGCGAGAGCGCACGGCTGCTGCGGACGATGTCGGGCCTCTACGACCAGGCCGCGCGCGCGGCGACGTCGCTTTAGCCATGGCCGGCGAGCTCGGCGTCGTGATGCTCGAGACGCGTTTTCCGCGCCCGCCCGGCGACATCGGCAATCCGTCGACGTTCGCCTTTCGGGTCCGCTATCGGGTCGTCGCCGGTGCCTCGCCGCGGCGGGTCGTGGTCGAGCGCGACGCCTCGCTGCTGGCTCCCTTCATCGACGCCGCACGCGGCCTGCAAAGCCAAGGCGTCGCCGCGATCGCGACCAGCTGCGGCTTCCTCGCCCTGTTCCAGCGCGAACTGCAGGCGGCGCTCGCGGTGCCGCTCTGGAGCTCGAGCCTGCTGCTCGTCGCCGAACTGCAGGAGCGACTCGGAGTCGGGCGGGTCGGCGTCGTCACCGTCGATGCGAAATCGCTCAGCTCAGACCACTTGCGCGCGGTCGGCGCGGCGGTCGAGACGCCGATCGAAGGCCTGGCAACGGACTCGGCGTTTCGCACGACGCTGCTTGAGAACCGTGCCGACCTCGACGTCGACGAGGCGTGCGCTGCGACCGTCGCCGCCGCGCAGCGCCTCGTCACGCGCTGCCCCGAGCTCGCCGCGATCGTGCTTGAATGCACCAACATGCCGCCGTACGCTGATGCGGTTCGAGCGGCCACCGGCCTGCCCGTGCACGACATCACCACCCTGATCGCCAGCCGCTTTCCGCCACCGACGGAGGCCCGGCGATGAGCGGCGTGCACGCCCCGCGTTGGCAGTTCTGGATCGATCGCGGCGGTACCTTTACCGACATCGTCGGCAAGCGCCCCGACGGCACGCTGGCGACGCTGAAGCTCCTCTCCGACAACCCCGAGCAGTACCGCGATGCCGCTGTCGCAGGCATTCGCCGCCTGCTCGGCCTGGCGCCGACGGCGCCGATCACCGCCGCCGCGGTCGAGTCGGTGAAGATGGGGACGACGGTCGCGACCAATGCCCTGCTCGAGAGGAAGGGCGAGCCGACGCTGCTGGTCACGACGCGCGGCTTTCGCGACGCGCTGCGCATCGCCTACCAGGACCGGCCGCGCCTGTTCGAGCGCCAGATCGTCCTGCCCGAGCTGCTCTACGCCCGCGTCGTCGAGGCCGACGAGCGCATGGCGGTCGACGGCGCAGTGGTGTGTGCGCTCGACGAAGCGGCGCTCGCACGCGATCTCGGCGACGCTTTCGCGGCCGGGCTCAAAAGCGTCGCGATCGTCTTCATGCACGGCTGGCGCCACACCGCGCACGAGCTTGCCGCCGAGCGGATCGCGCGCGCGACCGGCTTCACCCAAGTGAGCGTCTCGCATCGCGTCAGCCCGCTGATGAAGCTGGTCGGCCGCGGCGACACGACGGTCGTCGACGCCTACCTGTCGCCGATCCTGCGCCGCTATGTCGACGAGGTCGCGGCCGAGATGCCGGGTGTCGAGCTCTACTTCATGCAGTCGTCGGGCGGCCTCGCGGAGGCGCACGCGTTCCAAGGCAAGGACGCGATCCTGTCCGGTCCGGCCGGCGGCATCGTCGGCATGGTGCGCACGGCGGAGCTGGGATTGGGCCACGAGGGAGCGAAAGGACTCCAGATCATCGGCTTCGACATGGGCGGAACCTCGACCGACGTCAGCCACTACGCCGGCGAGTTCGAGCGCGCGTTCGAGACCAAGGTCGCGGGCGTTCGGGTGCGCGCGCCGATGATGGCGATTCACACCGTTGCCGCCGGCGGGGGCTCCATCCTGGCGTTCGACGGTGCGCGCTTTCGCGTCGGCCCCGAGAGCGCGGGCGCCAATCCCGGGCCGGCGTGCTATCGCCGCGGCGGGCCACTGACCGTGACCGATGCCAACGTCATGGTCGGCAAGATCCAGCCGGCGCGCTTTCCGCGCGTGTTCGGTCCCGGTGGCGATGCGCCGCTCGACGCTGCAGTCGTCGACGCGCGCTTCGACGCTCTCGCGGCGACGATCGCGACGGCAACCGGCAGCAAGCGCTCGCCCGAGGAGGTCGCCGAGGGCTTCATCGACATCGCCGTCGGCGCGATGGCCAACGCGATCAAGAAGATCTCGGTCGCGCGCGGCTACGACGTCACCCGCTACACCTTGCAGTGCTTCGGCGGCGCCGGTGGCCAGCACGCCTGCCGCGTCGCCGACGCGCTCGGCATGGAGCGCGTCTTCATCCATCCGCTCGCCGGCGTGCTCTCGGCCTATGGCATGGGCCTCGCGGTACAGACGGTGATGCGCCAGGCGGCGATCGAGCAGCCGCTCGCGGCTGCGCTCGACGCGGTGGTCGCGCGGCTCGACGAGCTGGCAGCGGCGGCTGCTGAAGAGCTCGGCGCCCAGGGCGTGGCGGCGGCACGGATCGGCGTCGAGCGCCGGGTTCACCTGCGCTACGAAGGCACCGACTCGGCGCTGGTCGTTCCGTTCGGCGACGAGGCCGGATTGCGACGCGCCTTCGAGGCCGCGTACCGTCAGCGCTTCGCCTTCCTGATGCACGAGCGGCGCCTCATTGTCGAGGCGGTGTCGGTCGAGGCCGTCGGTGCCGGCGATGCCATCGGCGAAGCGCCGCAGCCACTGGTTGCGCCCGCGCCCGCCCCGATCGCGGCGACGGTGCGCATGTTCAGCGACGGCCGCTGGCACGACGCGGCGCTGGTCGAGCGCTCGGCGGCGCGGCCGGGGCACGCGATCGCCGGCCCGGCGATCGTCGTCGAGAGCAACGCCACCACGGTCGTCGAGCCGGGCTGGTCGGCGCGCGTGACGGCGCTCGACCATCTCGTCCTCGAGCGGATCGTCGCCCGGCCGGCCCGGCGCGCCGTCGGAACCTCGGTCGACCCGGTCTTGCTCGAGGTGTTCAACAACCTGTTCATGAACATCGCCGAGCAGATGGGCCTGCAGCTGCAGAACACCGCCTACTCGGTCAACATCAAGGAGCGGCTCGACTTCTCGTGCGCTCTCTTCGACGCCGCCGGCAACCTGATCGCCAATGCGCCGCACATGCCGGTCCACCTCGGATCGATGAGCGAGTCGATCAAGACCGTGATCGCGAGGAACGCCGGCCGCATGCGACGCGGCGACGTCTATGCGCTCAACGACCCCTATCACGGCGGCACGCACCTTCCCGACGTGACCGTGGTCACGCCGGTCTATCTCGAACCCGAGAGCGAGCTGCCGACGTTCTACGTCGGCTCGCGCGGCCACCACGCCGACATCGGCGGCACGACTCCGGGATCGATGCCGCCGTTCTCGACCCGGATCGAGGAAGAGGGCGTGCAGTTAGACAACGTCAAGCTGGTCGAAGGCGACCGTTTCCTCGAAGACGAAACGCGGGCGCTGCTCGAGAGCGGCCGCTGGCCGTCGCGCAACCCGGCGCAGAACATCGCCGACCTGAAGGCGCAGGTGGCGGCCAACGAGAAAGGCGCACGCGAGCTCGTGGCGATGGTCGAGCAGTACGGGCTCGACGTCGTTCGCAGCTACATGCAGCACGTCCAGGACAACGCCGAGGAGTCGGTGCGCCGCGTCATCACGAAGCTGAAGGACGGCGCGTTCACGCTGCCGCTCGACAACGGCGCGCGAATCAGCGTCTCGATCCGCGTCGACGCCGTATCGCGCAGCGCGACGATCGACTTCAGCGGCACCTCGGCGCAGCTCGAGAACAACTTCAACGCCCCGACCGCGGTCTGCATGGCGGCGGTGCTCTATGTCTTTCGAACCCTGGTCGACGACGAGATCCCGCTCAACGCCGGCTGCCTCAAGCCGCTTCAGGTGATCATTCCCGAGGGCTCGATGCTCAATCCGCGGCCGCCGGCGTCAGTCGTCGCCGGCAACGTCGAGACCTCGACCTGCATCACCAACGCGCTCTACGGCGCACTCGGCGTGATGGCGTCGGCGCAGTGCACGATGAACAACTTCACCTTCGGCAACGCGCGCCACCAGTACTACGAGACGATCGCCGGCGGCTCGGGCGCCGGGCTGATGTTCGACACCGCAGGCATCGCCGTCGGCGGATTCGCCGGGACCGCGGTCGTGCAGACGCACATGACCAACTCGCGCCTCACCGATCCCGAGGTGCTCGAGTTCCGCTTCCCGGTCCGGCTCGACAGCTTCGAGCTGCGTGCCGGCTCGGGCGGCGCGGGGCGCTGGCCCGGCGGCGACGGCGGCGTCCGGCGGGTTCGCTTCCTCGAGCCGATGACCGCGTCGATCCTGTCCAACGGCCGCCACGCCGGCGCTTTCGGGATCGCCGGCGGCGGCGCCGGGCGACCGGGCGTGAACCGGGTCGTGCGCGACGACGGCAGCGTCGAGTCGCTCGACCACATCGCCAGCGTCGAGATGGCCGCGGGCGACGTGTTCGTGATCGAGACGCCGGGTGGCGGCGGCTGCGGCGGCGACTGAGCCATCCGGACAGCCGCTCTTGGCAGCCTGCCCGAACTCAGGCGACACTCGGTGCATGACTCGATCCCTCCTTTTCCCGGTCTTCGCTTCGACCCTCGCTTGGGCATCGCTCTCCGGCTCGGTCTCCGCCCAGTCGACTGTGACGTCGTTCGGCAATGCCGGCGGTGCGCCGCAGGCGCCATGGAAGGTCGTCGGCCTGCCGCAGCAAACCAAGCCATTCACGCGCTTCTCGGTGGTCGAGATCGACGGCAAGCGCGCCGTCAAGATCGAGGCCGACGAGTCGTACGGCAACCTGGTCCATCCCGTGAAGTCGATGGCCCCGCCGGCCCACCTCTCGTGGCAATGGCGGGTCGAAAAGCCGCTCGAGCAGGCCAACCTGCGCGAGAAGAGCGGCGACGACACGGCGGTCAAGGTCTGCGTCTTCTTCGACCTGCCGATGGACAACGTGCCGTTCGCCGATCGCCAGTTGCTGCGCCTGGCTCGATCGAAGACCAGCGACCCGGTGCCGACGGCGACGATCTGTTACGTCTGGGACCAGAAGCTGCCTGCCGGAACCGCGATCGACAACGCCTTCACGCGCCGCCAGCGCTACATCGTCGTCGAGTCGGGCAACGACCGGCTCGATCGCTGGGTGGCCGAGAAGCGCGACCTCGCCGCCGACTTCACCAAGCTCTTCTCCGACGAGAGCCCCGCGGTCGTGCCGCCGATCGTCGGCATCGCGATCGGCGCCGATTCCGACAACACCAAGGCAAAGAGCGTCTCGTACGTGAGCGGGCTCGTTCTCGAGCCTTGATCGCCCGTCGGGCCGGGGCGGCGCCGGCTAGTCGTTCGGCCGGAAGGTGATGATGATCGTCGGCGGCACGCGACCGTCGGTGTCCTTCGGCAGGACTTCGGTCTTGTCGAGGGCGCGCAGGACCGTCTCGTCCCATACCGCCGAGCCACTCCCAGTCACGAGCTTCCTGCCGACGATCGTGCCGTCGGGGGCGACCTTCACCTCGACCGTCGCCGCCGGGTTGCCGGCGATGCTGGCGGTCAGGACGATGTTGGGCCTGACCCGCGCCTTGATCCGGCCGGCATAGCTCGCCGAAGGCCCGGAGGTGCGCGCGGCGTTGCCGGCCGCGGCCGGGTCCTCGCTCGTTCCCGCCTGGTTCATCATGCGGCGCAGGTTGGCTTCGCGGATCGCTGCCTGGCGCGCTTCGTCCTTCTTCTGTTGCTCGGCGAGCTTCTTCTTCTCGGCCTGCTCGTCCGCCACGCGCTGGCGCTCTCGCTCCCGTTCGGCCTCGAGGCGCTTCGCCTGCTCGCGCTTGGCCGCCTCGGCCTTGCGCTGCGCCTCGGCGCGCTCCGCTCGCTCGGCCTCATCGCGCTGGGCCTTCTCGCGGGCCGCGCGCTCGATCGCGATCTGGGCGTCGACGCGCGGCGGGGGTGCCGGCTCGGCCTTGACCACCGGTGGCGGCGGCGGCTTCGGCTCGACCACCGGCGGCTTCGGCTCGGGAACGGGCGTCGGCTTCGGTGCGGCAGTCTGCGGCAGCGCCGACCAGAGCTCGGCGACCACGCCCTCCGGCTCGCTCGCCTTCCAGCTCACGCCCCAGACCAGCGCCAGTATCAAGAGCGCATGTGCGAGCAGCGCCAGCATCAGCCCGGCGCGGATGCCGGGCGGCTGCTGCGGCGCGAAGGCGTCGCGCTCGAGGACGGCCGCGTTCATCCGCCGCGCTGACTCTTCACCGACAGGCCGACGCGCTGGACGCCGGCGCGCTGCAGGACGTCCATCACCTTGACCACCGACTCGTAGCGAACGCTCTTGTCGGCAGAGATCACGACCGGCGTCGTCGCCACTCCGCTTTGCGCATCGCGAACCCGGGCGGCGACGTCGCCAAGCGCGAGCGGGGCAACGTCCTTGCCGTCGAGCCGCATTCGCAGCTGCTCGTCGGCGCCGACGACGAGCTCGATCACGTGCGCGTCCTTCATCTGCTGCGCCTTGCCCACGGTCGGCAGGTCGACGACGCCGGCGGTGATGAGCGGCGCGGTGACCATGAAGATGATCAGCAGCACCAGCATGACGTCGATGAACGGGACCATGTTGATCTCGCTGATCGTGCGGCGGCGCATGCCGCGGTGGAGGACGGCGGGCATCTCGGCCTCAGCGCGACGCGGTCACGGCTGGCGGCGCGGGAGCCGGCATCGGCATCGCCCCGGCGTTTCTCTGCAGGATGTTCGAGAACTCCTCGATGAAGCTCTCGAGCTGGCCGGCGATGCGATCGATGTCGCGCGCGAAGCGGTTGTAGGCGATCACCGCCGGGATCGCCGCGAACAGGCCGATCGCGGTTGCAACCAGCGCCTCGGCGATTCCCGGCGCGACCGTCGCCAGCGTCACCTGGGTCATGTTCGACAGGCCGATGAAGGCATGCATGATTCCCCAGACGGTGCCGAACAGGCCGACGTACGGCGACACGGAGCCGACCGAGGCGAGGAACGACAGGTTCGACTCGATCGCGTCGAGCTCGCGCTGGAAGCTCGCGCGCATCGCCCGGCGTGCGCCGTCGAGGAGGGCGCCGGTGTCCATCACGCGCTTCTCGCGCAGCTTGAAGAACTCGCGCATGCCCGAGGCGAAGATCCGCTCCATCGGTGCTTCGCCGGTGTGGCGGGTGGCGTCGGCATAGAGGTCGTTGAGATTGCGGCCGGCCCAGAACTCGCGCTCGAACTCGTCGTTGGCGGCCTTGGTGCGGCGCAGGCCGAACAGCTTGCCGAAGATGACGGTCCAGCTGGCGAGCGAGGCGAGCAGCAGCCCCGCCATCACCACCTGCACCACGAAGCTCGCGTGCAGCACGAGCGTGACGATCGAGAAGTCCTGGTTCATCGGCGAAGCGAGTGGCGGATATCGTTGGGGATCCGGCATGGCCGGAAAGTTCCGAGCTCGACGCAGCCGATCCGGATCGTGCCGTCGGCGAGCAAATCGTCGGCCCGGCGCGCCTCCTGCGCGATCTCGAGGCTGGCCTGGCCGAGGTGGAGCACGTCGACGCTCACACTGATCAGGTCATCGAGGCGAGCCGGGCGACGATAGCGCACCGCGGTCTCGCTGACGACGAAGGCGATTCCGGCGTCGCGGCGCAGCGCCTCCTGGGCGAAGCCGAGCCCGCGCAGCCACTCGCTGCGGGCGCGCTCGAAGAACTTGAGGTAGTTGGCGTAGAAGACGATCCCGGCGGCGTCGGTGTCTTCCCAGTAGACGCGCATCGTGAACGCAAACGCGGGCGGTGCGCTGGCCGTCATCGCGTGGCCTCCGGCGCGCTCGCGCCGCGCAAGCGCCTAGTTCTGCAGCTTCTTGTAGACCGGGCCCCAGACCGGATGGCCCGCCTCGGACTTGTCGAGCGCGAAGGTCTTGTCGGCCTGGCGCGCCTGCTTGAACTCGGCCTCGCACTCGTCGAGCCGGCCGCTGGCGCAGTCGATGAAGGCGAGCCGCTTGTGCGCTTCGGCGCGATCGCGCGGCGAGACCAGGCCGGCTGCGAGGGCTTCCTTGAACAGGCGTTCCGCGGATTCGTATTGGGCGTCGTCATAGGCCTTGAGTCCGGCCAGGAGCGCCTTCTCCGCGGGCCGGGCAGTGACATCGAGCAGCCCGACCGGCGCCGGCGGCATGGGAGCGCAGGCGGCGAGGAGCCAGGCGGCCGATGCTAGCGCGGCGCGCAGACCGTTCGTGATCCTCACGATCCGAACTTGTGACGCAAGGAAATGGTCTGGCCGGCGGTCACCGTGATCGAGGCCGTGTACGGCGCGAAGTCGCCGTTGCGAACGACGATCTGGTGGCGGCCCTCGCTCAGCGACAGCTCGGTGATCGGCGGCGCGGCGCCCGAGGGCGTGCCGTCGACCTCGACCAGGCCCCATGGACTGATCGCGATCCTCACCGTTCCGGTCGCCGGTGGCAGCGCCCGCGCCGCCGCGGCGGCCTTGGCATCGTTGTCGCGCGCCTCGCGCTCGCGCGCTTCGCGGATGCGCCGGTCCTTGGCCGATTCGCGCGGCGTGGTGGCGGTCGCAGGCAACGGCGTCGATGACGTCGTCGTGGTTGCACGCCGTGTTGGCGGCGGTGCGACGACCGGCTCGGCCGGGGCATTGACCGCGGCCACCGCGGCGACAGTCGTCGCCACGCCGGCCTCGGCCGGCGTGGCGGCCTGCAATGGCTGGGCTCCGGCGCCGACGAGAGCCACCGCTGCCAGCGGCGGCACGCCGAGATCGGGCGCTGGCGCAACGATGGGCGCCGCAGAGGCATTCTCCCGTGCAGCGAGGACAGGCTCCTCGGTCGGCGTCGTGGCGACGTGCGCTTCGGCGGTCGCGATTGGGCCCGCGGCGCCGTTGCCAGCCGGGCCGAACGCCGCCCAGGCAGCGCCGATGCAGAGAGCAACCGCGGCGAGGGCGGCGCCGACGATCGCGACGGGGCGGCGCGTGAACAGCGGGGCGCGTGCCGGCGCCTCGCCTTCGGCGACCACCGGGTTGTCGTCGAGCCATTGGCGCAGCTCGCGCGCGAACGAGCGCGCCGAACGGAAGCGCTGCTCGGGATCCTTGGCCATGGCGCGCGCCGCGATCAGCGCCAGCGCTTTCGGCACCGCCGGATCGACCTTGTTCGCCAGTGGCGGCTCGTGGCTGAGAACGGCGTCGCGGATCTCGTTCAGCGACTCGCCGCGAAACGGCTTCTGGTCGGTGAGCAGCTCGTACAGGACGACGCCGAGCGAGAAGACGTCGGCGCGGCGATCGGCGGGCTCGCGCCGCATCTGCTCGGGCGCCATGTAGTAGGGCGACCCGGCCCCCGAGTGCGGATCGCCGCCGTCCTGCTTGTGCGCGATCCGGGCGATGCCGAAGTCGAGCACGCGCGGCTGGGTCCGGCCGACCATGAAGATGTTGGCCGGCTTGATGTCGCGATGGATCACGCCCTTCGAGTGGGCGAAGGCGAGCGCGTCGGCGACCCGGCGCACGATCAGCGCCGCCTGTGCCGGTGTTGCACGCCAGCCCTCCTGCCGCAATTGGCGCAGGTCGCGGCCTTTCAGCAGCTCCATCGCGATGTAGGCGCGCTGGTCGCTGATGCCGGCATCGAACACGGTGACGATGTGCGGGTGGCTCAGGCCGCCGGCAGCGCGGGCTTCGTTGAGGAAGAGGGCGTTGAACGCCTCGCGCTCATCCTCGGCGACCTCGACGTTGAGCGTCTTGACCGCGATCAGGCGCGACAGCAGCGGGTCGTGCGCAGCGAACACCGTGCCGAGGCCGCCCTCGCCGAGCTGGTACTTGAGGGCGTAGCGGCCGATGTGGCCGATCGTCGGGATGACGCCGCTGGGCGGGCTCGCCACCAGGCCGCTGAAGGCGACGGACGGCGCCTCAGGCCCGGGCGGCGGGTCGGAATCGCTCCACAGCGCGACGCCCGGCAGGCTCGGCGTCGGGCCGGGCTCGGAGTCGCCGGCGGGCACCGGAGGCGGGATCGAACTGCTCACTGCGCCAGCTTAAGTGAGGCCTCGGCGCGAGAAGCGTGAAAAACACTCGTCGGCCTACGTTCGTAACACAAGCTCACCAATGATCGGCAGCTGTTGGCAGCTCTGCCGTGCCGACGCGACAAAAGTCGTTGCGTCCTCAGCCGCGGGGCGCGCGAACTGCGGCGACCTCGCTCGGGCGCAGATCCGCCGCCGCCTTGTCGAGCACGCCGTTGACGTACTTGTGGCCATCGGTGCCGCCGAAGCTCTTCGCCAGCTCGACCGCCTCGTTGATCGCGACCCGATACGGGATCTCGATACAACGCATCAGCTCGAACGCGCCAATCATCAGCGCGGCATGCTCGATCGGCGACAGCAGCTCGGCCTTGCGGTCGATGTGCGCGGCGAGCACGGCGTCGATCGCAGCCGCCTCGCGGATCACGCCGTGCAACAGCAGATCGAAGTGGGGGGCATCGCATTTGTCGAAGCCCTCCTGCTCGCGCACGTGGGCGTCGACGACGCCGGCATCGGCACCTCCAAGCAGCCACTCGTAGAGCCCTTGCAGCGCCAGCTCGCGCGAGCGCCGGCGCGCCGACTTCGTGCTCGCGCGCCGCGCCGGCGGACGTGCCGGCCGGCGCCCGGCCTCGACCTCGTCGCCGCCGCTCACGAGATCTCGTCCAGCAGGTTGGCCATCTCGACCGCGACCCGCGCCGCGTCGCGCCCCTTTTCGGCGACGCGGGCTTCGGCCTGCGCGACCGTGTCGCAGGTAAGGATGGCGTTGGCGATGGCGAGCCCGTGATCGATGGCGACACGGGTCACCGCACTCGCGCTCTCGTTGGCGACGAGCTCGAAGTGATACGTCTCGCCGCGGATGACGCAGCCGATCGCGATCAGAGCGTCGTGCTCGTCAGCATCGGCGAGGGCGTTGAGGGCGACGCCGATCTCCAGCGCTCCCGGGACGCCCAGGTACGTGATGTCGGCGGCGGCAACGCCAAGCGCGACCAGCTCTTCGCGGCAGGCGCGCGCGAGCGCATCTGTGATGCCGGCATTGAAGCGAGCCTGGACGATCGCGATGCGCAGGTCGCTGCCGTCGAGGCGCGCGCCCTCGCCACGCTCAGCGTTGCGCATGGACGACCGCTGCCGGGGCTTCGACGACCGGCTCGTCGGCGAGGTAGCCGCTGACCTCGAGGCCGTAGCCGAGCAGGCTCGGCATCCGCCGCGGGCTGCCGAGCAGCTTCATCCGGCCGACGCCGAGGTCGCGCAGGATCTGTGCACCGATGCCGTAGGTGCGCAGGTCGAGCGGAGTCGCGGGCGCGCGCGCGCCGCGGCTGCGCGCGAGCACGTGCGGCAGCAGAGCGGCGGCATCTTCGCCGCAGTTCAGGAGCACGGCGACGCCGCGCTCGCCGCGCTGCAACGCTGCCAGAGCGCGCGGCAACGGCCACGAGTGATCGCCCGGACCGGCGTCGAGCAGGTCGAGCACCGACAGCGGCTCGTGGACTCGCACCAGCACCTCGTCGGCAGCGCTCCAGCTGCCGTGCGTCAGCGCCAGATGCAGACCGCCGGTATGGTCGCGGTACGCGGCGCACGCGAATTCGCCCTGCTGGGTCAGCATCTTTCTCGTTCCGACGCGCGCGATCAGCGTCTCGTTGCGGCTGCGGTGCTCGATCAGGCTGGCGATCGTGCCGATCTTCAGGCCGTGGCGCTCGCCGAACGCGACCAGGTCCGGCAGGCGCGCCATCGTGCCGTCGTCGTTCATCACCTCGCAGATCACGGCGGCCGGCGTCAGCCCCGCCATCGCTGCGAGGTCGCAGCCGGCTTCGGTGTGGCCGGCGCGCATCAGGACGCCGCCGTCCTGCGCCTGGAGCGGGAAGATGTGGCCCGGTTGAACCAGGTCCGCGGCGCGTGCCTCGCGCCGCACCGCGGCCTGCACGGTGCGCGCCCGGTCGGCGGCGGAGATGCCGGTCGTGACGCCGGTTGCGGCCTCGATCGAGATCGTGAACGCGGTGCCGTGCTGGGCGCCGTTTCGCGCCGTCATCGGCGGCAGCTGGAGCCGCTCGCAACGCTCGCGCGTCAGCGTCAGGCAGATCAGGCCGCGTGCGAAACGAGCCATGAAATTGATCGCCTCGGGCGTGACGAGGTCGGCAGCGAGGATCAGATCGCCTTCGTTCTCGCGGTCTTCCTCGTCGACCAGGATCACCATCCGGCCGGCGGCCAGCTCGGCGACGAGCTCGGGAATCGGGGCGATGCTCATGGTTGAAATTGTAGGTCGGTAGGTGATCGCGACTGCAAGTCGCGGGCGGAGGCGGAGGCGCCGCCGAGCATGCGCTCGACGTAGCGCGCGATCAGGTCGACCTCGAGGTTGACCGGGCGGCCGACGACGAGGTTGCGCAGCGTCGTCTGCTCGACCGTGTGCGCGATCAGGTTGACGCCGAACTCGCACGTCGCTGCTGCGTCGACGACGCGGTTGACGGTGAGGCTGACGCCGTCGACCGCGATCGAGCCCTTCAGTGCCAGGAAGCGCGCCAGCGCTTGTGGTGCGGCGACCGCCAGCGTCGTCGATTCCCCGGCAGGCGCGAAGCGCGTCACCGTGCCGACGCCGTCGACATGGCCGCTGACGAGATGGCCGTCGAGTCGGTCGCCGGCGCGCAGCGCCTTCTCGAGGTTGACCTCGCCTGCGCGGTCGAGCCCGTGCGTCGCGGCCAGGCTTTCGGCCGAGACCTCGACCTGGAAGCGATGATGCGCGGCGTCGATCGCGATCACCGTCATGCACGCGCCGGCGAGGGCGATGCTGTCGCCGATCGCCGTCGTGGCGAGCCAACCTGCGGGAGCCTCGATCGTCAGCGCGTTGCCGAACGACGCGCCGGTGCCGAGCGCGCGGACCTCGACGATCCTGCCGATGCCGCTGACGATGCCGGTGAACATGGCCCGATTGTCCTCGCCTGCGGCGCCGAGCGCGTCGCGCAGGCGTCACCTGCTGCTCAGGTGGGGCGCGAGGTCGGCGCCGGTCGCAGCCGCAGCCGCAGGTCGTCGCCGACCCGGTCGACCGCGGTGTAGGCAAAGCGGAGTGCGTCGTCGAGGCGGGCGATGGGCGCCAGTGCGGCCAGCCCCCGGCCACTGCCGATCAGTCGCGGCGCGACGTAGACCAGCAGCTCGTCGACCAGCCCGGCGGCGAGCAGCGATGCGTTGAGCTTCTCGCCTGCCTCGACATGGAGCTCGTTGACGCCGCGCCGTGCAAGATCGGCGAGCATCGCCGCGAGGTCGACCTTGCCGGCAGGAGAGGGCAGGAACGCGACCTCGACACCACGCGTTTCGAGCGCCTGCCGGCGCATCGGGTCGTCGACGGCGGCGTAGAGAAGCACCGAGCCGGGCGGGGCGACGATGCGCGCTTCGGGCGGCGTTTCGAGGCGCGAGTCGACAATCACGCGCAGTGGCTGACGAGCGGTCTCGACCAGGCGCACGTCGAGCCGCGGGTCGTCGTCGCGCACGGTGCCGACCCCCGTCAGCAACGCGCTCGCACGCTTACGCCAGGCGTGGCCATCGCGTCGCGCGGCCTCGCCGGTGATCCACTGGCTCGCGCCGTCGGCGAGCGCGGAGCGACCGTCGAGCGAGACCGCGACCTTGAGCCGCAGCCATGGCCGGCCGCGTTCCATGCGCGAGACGAAGCCGATGTTGAGCTCGCGCGCCTCGTCGCCGCCCGCACCCTCGACGACCGGGATGCCCGCCGCCGCCAGCCGCGCTGCGCCATGGCCTGCGACCAGCGGGTTCGGATCGGCCATGGCGATGACGACGCGGCCGACACCGGCGGCGATCAGCGCGTCGGCGCACGGCGGCGTGCGTCCATGGTGCGAGCACGGCTCGAGCGTGACGTGGACGGTGGCGCCGCGCACGTTGTGGCCGCTCCCGGCGGCGTCGCGCAAGGCCATGACCTCGGCATGCGCAGCGCCGGCCTGCTGGGTGTGGCCGCGGCCGAGGACGGTGCCGTCGCCGGCGACGATGACGCAGCCCACGCGCGGATTCGGGTCGGAGACGCCGATCGCCTCGCGCGCCAGGGCGAGCGCTTCTGCCATCCGCGCCGAAGCCGGCGATGTCGTTGTCGTCGCCTCGGCATGGGGCGACGACGAGACGGCGAGCGAGCGGATCGACTTCAAGGCTGGTGCTGCTGTTGGCGGATCGCGCGGGCAACTTTCGCCGCCCGGCACGACCAGGAAATTCTGATTGACAAGGGCGCGGTCGACGACCGGGTATTCGCCCGGTGCGCGATGTTCGCATCGATCGCGCCCACCGCGCCGGCGTAGCGACAGACGCGGCGATCGCTACCGACACCGATGGTCCCGCCGCTCGCGACGACGTTCGCGCGCCCGGACCAGCGGCCTCGCCGGTGTCGTCCCAGGGAGACGAGACGCCCGCTGCCGCCGCAGTCGCGTCAACGGCGACGGCGTCGAGGCGCAGGCTGGCGTTGGCCACATAGCGGAGCGTCTTCTTCGCTTCGAACTGGACGGCAGCCGCGAGCCGGGTCGCTGCGGCTTCCAGCCGGTGCGAGTCGATGAGGGCGCTGAAGGATGGCAGCGCGGTCGCCGCGACGGCGACGACGCAGACCTCGAGCAGCGTGATGCCGCGGTGCCGCGGCGCACCGGGCGCTTGCCTGACGTGCTTCGTTGCCATGCGAAGCACTGTCGGAAGGCGCGCTGCGGAGCGCGATCCTCGCCAGGGCGAGCACGGGAGGATTGCGCCGGGGGTCCCTTGGGGGGCTCCGCGGCTGCTGGCCGCGACGGTTGCTTACAGGTCGTTCGCTAGGAGCCGGCGACCAGGGCTTCGTATCGCGAAGCTGTCATGTAGTAGACGTACAGGCCGCCGTCGCCCTCGGGCAGGAACGAGCCCTTCGACCATGAGAAGCGTTTGTAGCCCTTGGACCTGAGGTTGGCGTCGATCTCGTCTCGACCCGACGGCGCCAGGATCACGGGTTCGTTGGCGCGAATCGTCTCGGCCGCGCCGTCGAGGACTTGTCGCTCGTATCCCTGGACGTACAGCTTGATAAGCGCCGGGGTCAGCTTCAGGTCATCCAGCCGCTCGATCGCGCTGCGGATCGTTTCGGTGCGCAAGTGCCGCCGATCGAACCAATACACGTAGTCGTTGACGAGCACCTTCTCGGCCAACGAGCGGTCGAGCGATCCCAGTCCGTCAAACCGGTAGCCGCGATAGCGAGGCACATGCATTTCCATCGAACTGGCCTCATTTCCGAGGCCGACCGAGCGTATCTCGACTCGCGGGTCAGCAGCAAACCACCTCTTGGTATCTGCGGCCAGCAACGAGTTCGCTTCGAAACCGATGACCCGGGCATCCGGCCGCATGGCCAGGATCGTTTCGATCGAGATGCCCCGGTTGCACCCCACGTCGAGAATGAGCGGGTCGCGGAGGCGCAGCGCGCGCAAGCCCTCGAACTCCGGTTGATAGGGCCGCCGAAAGGCGCGGATGAAGCGAGCCTCGGCCTTGAAGCGAGCGTCCTGGAGGCCGGGCGCGAAGACAAGCAGCGACCGCAGCAGTTTCTTCGCGCCGAGCATTCAGATGTCGCGGATCAGCTGCCTGAATTCGTCCACGTCCTCGAAGCTGCGATAGACCGAGGCGAAGCGGACGTAGGCGACCTTGTCGATCCGCTTCAGCTCGCGCATCACGTGCTCGCCGAGCTTGGCCGAGAGCACTTCCTTGGCGCCGCTATTGAGCAGCTTGTCCTGGATGCGCTCGATCGCGGCATCGATCTGCTCGACGCTCACCGGGCGCTTGCGCAACGCGAGCGTCATCGATGCGCGCACCTTCGCCGGATCGAACTCGGCGCGGGTGCCGTCCTTCTTGACCACCGACGGCAGCGCGATCTCGGCGTGCTCGTAGGTCGTGAAGCGCTTGTCGCAGCTCTGGCAGCGCCGGCGCCGGCGCACGACGTCGCCTTCG
>Ga0070670_100001485_pt1 | contig 18898 bp, 19 predicted proteins | sample KBSS63metaG_FD_64665 | JGI IMG/M metagenome (GOLD analysis project Ga0070670, IMG submission 64665) | Switchgrass rhizosphere microbial communities from Kellogg Biological Station, Michigan, USA - KBS S6-3 metaG | ecosystem: Host-associated > Plants > Roots > Rhizosphere > Soil ... | reverse complement strand
GGCGAGGTTATAGGCCGAGGCGAACCCGGCGCGCTCCAGGAATGCGACGACCTGCGCGCTGCGGGCGCCGTGATGACAGAAGCAGAGGACAGGCTGCGCCGCGTCGAGCTCGCCCAGGCGTTCCGGGATCTCGCGCATCGGCATCCATCGCATCGTCGCGCCGGGGAGGTCGATGGCGGCGACGGCGACCTCCCACGGCTCGCGCACGTCGAGCACGATCAGGGGTGTCGCCCGCGCGGCCTGCGCTTCGGCGAGCGCGACCGCGTCGGGCCCGGTGAGCTCGCGCATGCTCGAACGACGTCGCGCGCTCAGAAGCTGAATCGGCTCGGCTCGCCGAAGCCGAGCAGGCGTGGCGCGACCGTGTCAAACAGCTCGACCGTCGAGTGGCCGGCGTCGTCTCCGCGCGTCATCAGGACGGCGCGCATGACCGGCAGCTGGCCGGCGATCGCGGCCAGGCGTCCGCCCGGCTTGAGCTGCGAGAGGAGCGCGCGCGGCACCTCGGCGACCGAGCCCGACAGGACGATGACGTCGAACGGGCCGTCGACGACCAGCCCGGCCGCCGCATCGGCCTCGATCACACGGGCGTTCAGCACCCAGGCCCGCTTCAGGTTCTCGCTCGCCATGCGGGCGAGCTCGGGATCGATTTCGACCGTCGTCACGTGCTGCGACTTGTGGGCGAGCAGCGCCGCCATGTACCCCGAGCCGGCACCGATCTCCAGGACCCGCTCGTGGCGCTGCACGGCGAGCTCCTGGAGTAGGCGCGCCTCGACCTTCGGCTCGAGCATCGACTGGCCGTGCGGCAGCGGCACCTGGGTGTCGACGAAGGCCATCGACCGGTACGCCGGCGGAACGAAGTCCTCGCGCTTGACGATCGAGAGCAGCGAGAGGACGCCCTGGTCGAGCACCTCCCAGGGGCGGATCTGCTGCTCGATCATGTTGAAGCGGGCTTGCTCGAAGTTCATCATGGTTCGCGGTGTGCGGTCGGTCGGCTCGAAGCCGCCATTCTCGCCGGGTCGGCCGGGGTCGCCCGCGCTGCCCGTGCGGCGGCTCGCGGCGCAGCGTGCCGCAATGCCGCCCGAAGGGCGCTGTCCCAGCGGCGTCGGCGGGGGTCGCTAACATCGCCCGCTTTGCGTCGCGAGGGAGAACTGTTTGGATCCGATCCTGCTCGTCAAGGCGGCGCTGATGGGAATCGTCGAGGGGCTGACCGAATTCCTGCCGGTCTCGAGCACCGGCCACCTCATCCTCGCCGGCTCGCTGCTCGGCTTCACGGACGAGAAGAGCAAGGTCTTCGAGATCGCGATCCAGAGTGGCGCGATCCTGGCGGTGATGATCGTCTACCGCGAGCGCCTCGCGGCGACGCTCGCCGGCCTGGGCAGCGACGCGCGGGCGCGTCGCTTCGCGCTCAACGTGGGGATCGCATTCGTTCCCGCGGTCATCCTCGGCCTCCTGTTCGGCAAGGCGATCAAGGCGCATCTCTTCACGCCGACCGTCGTCGCGACGACCTTCATCGTCGGCGCCTTCGTCATCCTCTGGGCCGAGCGGCGCCAGCGTCCGCCGCGTATCGACAGCGTCGACGAGATGCGAGCGATCGATGCCCTGGGCGTCGGCCTGTGCCAATGCTTCGCGCTCGTGCCGGGGACGAGCCGATCGGGCGCGACCATCATCGGCGGCATGCTGCTGGGCCTGTCGCGCAAGGCCTCGACCGAGTTCAGCTTCTTCCTCTCGATTCCGACGCTGCTCGGTGCCGGCGTCTACAGCCTGTGGAAGGAGCGCGCGCTGCTGTCAGCGGCCGACCTGCCGCTCTTCCTCGTCGGCCTGGTCTTCTCGTTCCTGTCTGCGTGGCTCTGCGTTCGCTGGCTGCTGCGCTACGTCTCGACGCACACCTTCGTGCCGTTCGCCTGGTACCGGATCGCCTTCGGCCTGGTCGTGCTCGCGACGGCGTGGAGCGGCGTCGTCGTCTGGCAGGACTGAGCTCGGCAGCGACGCGCGCTAGTCGCGCCGCGTGAACACCAGGTCCCTCACGCCGTGGCCTCGGTCGAGCCCGCGCTGCTCGAACTTGGTCAGCGGCCGCGATGGCGGACGCGGAGCGAAGCCATCGCCGGCGGCGTTGACGAGCGCCGGCTCGGCGCCGAGCACGGCGAGCATCTGCTCGGCGTAGGGCAGCCAGTCGGTCGCGCAGTGCAGGGTTGCGCCGGGAGCGAGCCGGCTGGCGAGCAGGCGCACGAACGGCGCCTGGATGAGACGGCGCTTGTGGTGTCGCTTCTTGTGCCACGGGTCGGGGAAGAAGACGTGGATGGCGGCGAGCGACGCCGGCGCGACCATTGACTCGAGCACTTCCACGGCGTCGTGCTGGACGATGCGCACGTTCTCCAGCCCTTGCTCGGCGATGCGTTGCAGCAGCGCCCCGACGCCGGGTGGATGGACCTCGATGCCGACGAAGTCGACATGCGGGGCGGCCGCCGCGATCGCCGCGGTGGCGCTGCCCATGCCGAAGCCGATCTCGACGGCGAGCGGCGCGACGCGGCCGAACACCTGCGCGAAGTCGACCGGCGGTTCGGCGACGAAGGGAACGACGAAGCGCGGCGCCAGCGTTGCGAGCGCGCGCGCCTGTCCGGGGCCGATCCGGCCGGCGCGGACAACGAAGCTGCGGATGCGCGGCGGCGCTGCCGCGCCGGCCTCATCCGGCTCGGGATTGCGACTGTCTCTCATCGATTTCACTCGCCGCACGAACGCTCCGGCGCGGGGGTCGCTGCCTATAATCGCCGCGGCCGGCGGGTGTAGTTCAATGGTAGAACGGCAGCTTCCCAAGCGTGCGACCTGGGGTCGTCGGTCTCTGAGACCGCTGCAACACCGAGTCCTTTGTGGCTCATCACAGTGCAGGAACTCAGAGTTGAGAGGGGCTTGCTCCTCTCAACGGCTGGAAGGTAGGGTCAAACCAACCATCCGGGACACGGTTAACGCCGTCACAACAAGTCCTCCTTGTGAGGGCTTCACTAGAGACAGCTAGTCCGTCTCTTAAAGCGGCGCAAGCCGTCCGTCTCCGGGCTTTCGGGCTCGGAGGCGACACCCGGAGGGGAGGCGCAAGCCTGTCCTTCAACGGCGAAAGCCGTACATGAAGTTGTCGCACCGGCTTGCCGGGATGCGACCTGACGTTCAGCCGTCAGTAGCCTAGGTGCGGTGCGGGCTTGGTAACGAGCCCGTGCTAAGCGCACTGACAATGCAGCCCCCTCACGGGACAGGAACGCCCGTGAGGGTGGTCGTGTGATCCTGGAAGTCGAAATCCGGGAAAGGCGCTAGGCTGGGTCAAAGGGTTAGCGTAAGCGAACCGCTGGTAAATGCCGTCAAGTTGAAAGAGCGAAATCGACTGCGTGGGCTTGCCCACATCGCTCTGACCAAAAGGTAAGTGGTCGGTTGTTGGTTTGCTTGGTGCCAACACGCTGATGCTCAGACCACCGGCAGAAAGGCGGAACCCTCCTGACTCTGCTCCGTGTGCGGAACAGGGTAAGCCCAACGTGGCGTCTCGTGGCAACACGGGACAAGCTCGGCCGCAAGGTCGGGTGATGCCGCAGTGGGTAAAGGATCGTGGAGAAAGCGAATGCCGGGCTGTAATGGTCCGGATAGGGGATGCAACGATTGCCCCGACCCGAAAGGGTGCTGACTTCCACGTGGTGGCCTATCGGGAGATAGGCCTGCACCAACCGCCCGAGGGGCGCGATGTATCCTTCTGGGTGCGTCAATTCCTTCGGGAACGGGCGGGCGTAGCTCAATGGTAGAGCTGAAGCTTCCCAAGCTTATGACGAGGGTTCGATTCCCTTCGCCCGCTCCATTTCAACGGAGGTTGATATGGACGCAAGCGATTGCGATGTCGCCTCCACCGACTGGACGCACTGGCATGGAATTCCATGGCAGACCGTGTATCAGGAGGTCGGTAGGCTGCAGGCAAGGATCGCGAAAGCTGCAAAGGCAGGTAAGTGGCGCACGGTGCGCAACCTGCAACGACTCCTCACCCGATCCGAGAGCGCGAAAGCGCGCCAAGCCGCTTCGGGCTACGCCCTACGCGCCTTGCCGCGATGAAGGACTTACACCACCTCTCGGGACATCAACTCCGCCAAGGAGTGCGACACAGGGGTCGCGCCGTCATAGCCGGCGACTACCATGATCGGACCCGGCCGCACGCCGAGGACGATAGATCGACGACGCGCCACGGCGTTTCGCGAATCGGACCCAATGAGTAGCGAAACTGCCAACGTCCCTCCGATCACGCTGGGTGTTCTGTTCTTTCGATTTGAGACCATCGGTTGTTCCGAAAGGAATGCTGTCCATCTCCGAAGTGGCCTCCCAGGTACAGGCGAGCGAGCTGTAGTTGCTCTTAGCGTCAACTGACTCGTGCCGGCCGATCGTACTGACAAGCCCACGCGAGAACGCCGGATTCGCGCCGCCATAGAGCTTCCCCACCAGTTGCGGCGACGTCAGTCGAACAAGACATTGATTCGCTGTTACTTCAAATAGTCAGGCGCCGGGACCAGAGCGCTGCGCTCGGCGAAGTTGAAAACCCCGCGCTCGCCGACCCGAGCGGCGAGGAACGGAATCTCGCCGGGGTCGATGCCGAGGTCGCGCAACGTGCGTGCGTCGAGCGCCTCCAGGCAGAGGCGCGTCGCCCGCTCGAGCCGGCGCCGCCGGAACGCGGCCAGCGTCCACGGCGAGCGCCCGGCGAAGAGTCGGGTGACCAGATGCGCGCAGAGGCGCCATGGCGAAGCGATGAGCCTGCGCATCAAGGCGTCTCCTGCTGCAGTGTCGGGCGGCCTATCAGGGCGTGATGCCCTTCAGCGGGCCTTGCAGGTCCGCGAAGTTCCGCGTGCTCAACGCCTGGATGCCGGCGTTGTGCTCGCCACTGAACGGCGTCACGTCCCCCGGGCATCCCGCCTTCACCGCATCGGCCGGCGTGTTGAACCACAGCCCGAGGTGGTACTGGTGGACCGGGCCGGTTGGCGGATTGAGCTGCGCATCGGGGAACGCGTTGGAGTGAACGCTCGGGGCGGCGCCGCTGCCGGGCGCGACCGTGAAGGTCTCTTGGCTGAACCGACCGACAAAGCGCTGGAAACCCTGGCCGTGCTTATTGGTGTCGATGTCGCCGAGATACGAGCCGAGCCCGAACGGCGCATTGGCCAGCTGAAGCGCGAACAGGTTGAACGTGCTCTGCGCCGGCAGGCCGCGCAGCGACACCTCCATCACCTCGACCGAGCCATGCGAGTGGATGGTGACGTCGGCGCTCGCCTGGGCGATGCAGCGCGCGCTTTCTGCCTTGCCCGACCTCGACATGCCGAACGCGATGCGCTTGCCGACGATGGTGACGCGGGTGCTCGAGTTGTCGGGCGCGAGGTCGGCGACGGTCGTGTTGGCGAGCGAGACCTGCGAGCGCGGCCAGAGGTTGAACGTGTAGTCCTTGTATTCGAAGCCCTGCGAAGGCAGCAGGGAGAGCGGCACGGTCGCCGAGATCTCGCTGCCGGCGATGCGCACGACCACGTTCGGCAGCGGCACGACGCCCGGATTGAGCGCGTCGAAGAGGATCGCGGTTCCGTTGGCGAGCAGGCCGATGGCAGCGTCCCAGCGCACGCCGTGGGCGATCTTCGGCTCACCGCCTGCGGCGCCTTCGAAGACCAGGTCGCGGCCCGCTTCGCCGCGGCCGCGGTCGACGCCGAAGACGTAGAACTTGCCCGATGCCTTGTCGATCGGGCCGGCGAGGATGCCGAAGAACGTCGCCGTGCCGGCCTTCGGATCGATGATGACGTCGGCGAAGCGGACGTCGAGGTCGGGGTCCTTCGGGCCGGCGTACGTCCGCAGGAAGTCGCCCTGTGCATCGATGAAGGGCGCTGCAAGGGCCGGCGTTGCCGAGCAGGCCGCCGCGATCGCGAGCGCGAGCAGGGTGGCGCGATGTCGTTGTGGTGCGGGAGCAGAGAGTTTCATGGTCTTGGAGTCAGTCGAGGTGTTGCGGCAGGACGTGCCGCGCGTTTTGGGAAATCTCACTGGACGTCGATGCGGCCGAGCGCGCCGTGGCGCCCGCCGCTCGGTCCGGCGGCAAAGAAAAGCGCGTTGGTCGGCAAGCCGCTCGCGCCGTTGCCGAAGGCGATGCGGTGCAGCCCCTCGATCGCCAGCACCGCGCCGTTCGGCTGCGTCAAGGCGCCGAGCCATCGGCCGCTAGCCGGGTCGAATGCGTTGATCGTTCCGTTGCCGCTGTTCGCGACCAGGAGCGCGCCGCTGAAGGTGCCGAAGTTGCCCGGAGCCACGGCCATTCCCCAGGGCGCATCGAGCACGTCGCCGGCAGGAATCAGCCGTTTCAGCAGGCGGCCGCTGCTGTCGAAGGTGTTGACGAGGCCGCGCCCGGCGCCGGCTTGCGGCGCCCGCGCCTGCGCGTCCTGCTTTGCGTAGGCGACGTGGATCAGCTCGTTCCTGGCCAGGATGCCGTAGGGCGCGTAGCCCGCGGGTAGTTTCGGATCGATGAAGCGATCGGCGCCGCCGGGCTTCGCGAAGTCGGCGTCGAACCGGTCGATGCGGCCGTTGCGGAAGTCGGGCGCGAGTAGCGTCGCCTCGAGTCCGTTCACCGTCGTCATCGCGAGGCCGGTGTACACCGCGCCCGAAGCCGATCCGTCGAAGGCGAGAACCGCGCTCTCGATGCCGAGCGAAGGCGCCCAGCCCGACAAGGTGCCGCCTTCGCTGGCGACGATGAAGCGCGCGGTGCTGGCGCGGCCGTTCTCGCTGACCGCGAAGCCGTTGCCGCTGTTGAAGGCGACGCCGGTGGGGCGAACGCTGGCCGCGCTGCGCGCCGGCGCGCTGACAAGGAGTTGTCGCGGCGCGTCACCGTCTCCGTAGATCGCCGACGACGACGAGCCATTGTTCGTGACCCACACCGCCGACGTCGCGGAGAAGGCCAGGTCCCACGGGTTGACGAGCTTCGCATCGATGCGCGCGGTGCGCGAACCGATCGGCGTGTCGGCGACCAGGGTTGTCGCCGCGTAGCGCGTGCCGGTGACGGCGGCGGGCGACGCTCCCGCATCGTCGCCACCACCGCCGCAGGAGGCGCATGACAGCGCGATGGCAGCGACGGTGATCGGGCACGCTGCAGTTCGGAAGTGGTTCATGAGCGGGTCGTGTGGTTGCGGAGGACGCGGTCACTCGATCGCGGTCGCGAGGTTGTCGAGACCGAGCCGGTAGATGCCGGCGATCGCCTTCCTCGCGTCTGCTTCGGGCGTTCCGTCCTTGACCTGGAAGCGCGAACTCCAGACGACGGTCGAGCCGGTCTTGCTCGGCTTGACCTCGAGCGTCGACTCGTAGCCGATCACCGGCGCCGGCGACTGGAGGATCCGGTACTTCAGGCGGTGGTGAACCGCGTCGAAGCGCATCAGCTCCTCGGTGAACTGCGCGCCGTCCGTGGCGGTGAGCAGGCGCACCGAGCCCTTTGATCTGCCATCGCCGCTGAGCAGCTTCGTGCTCGCGAAGGCGGGATGCCAGGCGGGCCAGGCGAGGTAGTCGCGGATCGCGTCCCAGGCGCGCGCCGGCGGCACGCCGAGCTCGACCTCTTCGCGCACGCTGACGCTGTGCGCGGCGCTCTGCGCCATGACCGGTGCGGTGGTAGCGAGCCCGAGGCCGAGGGCCAGCACTCGCACGGGAATCGATCGAAGTGGGAACATTGAGGAGTCCTGTCGCAGCGGCTCGTTCGACCGCCAACGCAGGTTAGGTCTGCGTCGCCTTCGCGCCCACGGCAAGCTTGCCCATACGGAGCTAGCCGATTGCCTATATGTCGATGCCGCCGACGTAGACATCGCGTGCCATCGTCACGAGTCCGGTCGTCGCCGCGCACCCGTCGCTTGCAGCCGAGAAGCCGCAGCGATGCAGCAGGAGCAGCATCGGCGCGTTGGTTCGTTTGACGGTCGAGCGCAGTGACTTCAGACCCGCTCGCCGCGCCGCGTCGACCAGCCCGCCGAGCGCGCGCCGTCCCACGCCCTGTCGCCGCCAGCCGTCTTCGACGAGCACGGCAAAGTCCGCGCTCGCTGCGTTGTCTGCGACGAGATAGCGAGCGTCAGCGACGATGCGTTGCGAGCCGCCGTGATCGACGGTGATGACAACGGCGACCTGCTTCACGAAGTCGAGGTCGCACAGGCCGTCGAGCACCTCGGGAAAGTTGTCGATGACATCGCGGGCCGCCGTCGACGTTCGCTTGAACAGCGCACGCAAGCCCGGGTCGTCCTGCCAGAGGACCGGGCGCATCGTCATTCGCTCTCCGTCGCGCGAGAGCCAGACATCGATCAGCTCGGTCGGGTATCGCACCGCTGTCGCTGCGTTGTTTACAGGAGATGCAGCCGTGAAGTTGCAAGGGGCCGGTCCGTTCATCGCGAAGACTCGTGCGCGTCCACGGCCTGGCCGGCCTGCCAGCGAAGCGCCGATGCATGCATCGCGAGGATCCGGCCGATGCGCCCCAGCAGGTCGAGGAAGATGGAGAGAAAGAGGGGCAGCGAAGGCGTCACGAAGACCGAGAACAGTAGCGCCGGCACGCGCCACAGGCACTGGATCGCCTCGGTGCGAAGGCAGGCGTCGCCGATCCCGGCGCTGCCGCGCATGTAGCGAACGATCGGCCGCAGGTGATAGAGCGGCAGCACGAGGGCGGCCACGAGGTAGAGCGACCACACGGCGCCGCGAAGGTCGAGCGAGGGGAGGAGATGCGAATTCATGGCAGGGGCCGGCCTCGGCACCGCGAGAGCGCCGAGGCCGGCGATTCGGCCGGCTACTTCACGACCGACGCGAGGTTGTCGAGACCGAGCCGGTAGATCCCGGCGATCGCCTTCTTCGCGTCGGCATCCGAGGTCCCGGGCTTCACCTTGAAGCTCGAGCTCCAGACGACGCTGCTGCCCGCTTTCTCTTCCTTCACCTGCAGCGTGGACACGTATCCCGTGACCGGCGCGGGCGAGTTGAGGATGCGGTATTCGACGACGTGGGTGCGCGCGTCGTGCGTCAGCAGCTCCTCGGTGAACTGGGCGCCGTCCTTGGCCGTCAGCAGGCGAATCGAGCCCTTGGAGTTGCCGTCGCCCTTGACGAGCTGCGTGCTCGCGAACGCAGGGTGCCAGGTCGGCCACGCCATGAAGTCCTGGATGCGGTCCCAGGTCTTCGCCGGCGTTGCGGCGACGTCGACCTTCTCGCTGACTGCCACGCTCCGGCCTGCGTCCTCGTCGTATGCGGCGCGTGCACCGGCCGCGACCAGCGAGCCGCCGCCGAGGATCGCGATCGTCACGGCGAAGTAGAGCGCGAGTCGCCGCATGGGCAGCGCGCCCGGGGGGTCGCGAAACAGGTCACGCTGCGACGAAGACGGGGCCGATGTGGATCGATTGATCATGAGGGTCTCCCGGCTCAGCCGCGGTAGAAGTAGGGGTCCAGCACGCGCACCGGCGTGATGTTGCCGACCGGCTGGTTGTTCTTGCCGGCGACGAGCCGGATCGCTTCCGGGTTCGGGCCGTCATAGACGCAGAACGTCTTGCCGAGGTCCTGGCTCACGTACGAGTGGACCCACGTCACGCCGCCCTCGGCGTTGTTGGCGACGACGGTCATGCAGGCCTGCGCGCCCTGCTCGGTCTGCGGGATCCGCAGACCCCCGGGGAAACTGCGTTCGACGATGTAGCGGTTCATGGTTGTTCCTGAAGTGTTGCGGCCAACATCGGCCACGCATTCAGGTTAAACAGCGAGTCCCCTCGCGCCCACGGCGACCTTGCCTACATTGATCTCCACGCCTGCCCATTCTTGGTGGACGATGCGCGCCTGCAGCGCGGCGGCCAGCGCCTCGGTCCGCGATGCGACGCCGAGCTTGGCGTAAATCGCCGTGAGGTGGTGATCGACCGTTCGCACGGAGCGCACCAGGCGTTCGGCGATCGCCGCGTTCTTCAGCCCCTCGCACAGCAGCATCAGGACCTCGAGCTCGCGCGCCGTCAGCCCGTGCGGATTTGATTGCGTCGTTGCCCGCGCGCCGCGCGGCAGGCTCGCGCCACGCGCTCGCAGAAGTCGGCGCAATTCATCGGCGGCCGGCTTTGCGCCCATCGACTCGAAGCGCTTCAGGGCGTCGACCTGCGCCTCGATATCACCTTCGGACAGCGCGCGCGCTTGCTCGTACGGACAGCCGAGCGCTTCCCATGCGGCTGCAGCCTCGGCCCAGCGGCCCGACATCTGCAGACGAAACGGCTCGGCGCACGTCGCCGGCACCGCGCCTTGCCAGCCGCCGCGCTGCATCCAGTACGCAAGCTCACCGGCCAGCCACGGATGTTCGTGCTCGATGCATGCCGCCAGCGCGTGCTCGGCTTCTTCGCGCGCGGCCGCCCGGTCGCCGCCGATGCAGGCGGCTTCGGCCCGCGCTGCGCGCACCGGTGCGAGGTGCCTGATCTCTCCGCCGGACGAGGCGAGGGCGAGGGCTTCGTCGAGCGTGTCGCTCGCGCCGGGATCGCCGCGCCTCGCCTGGACGCGGCCTGCCGCGACGAGCGCAGTCACCCGGCTCGTGACCCACGCATCCGGCTGGCGGATCACCTCGAGCGCATGCGCTATAGCGTCGTCCCAGCGCCCCTGGCGCGCCTCGCACAGCGCAAGCCACGCGAGCGAGAAGCTGCGATGGAGGTCGATCTCGTGCTCGGCCGCGAATTCGAGTCCGGCGCTCAGGTAGTGCTGCGATTCCTCGAGGCGGAATACTTCGCACGACGTCGAACCGAGGTTGGTGTAGATCTGGGACGCGATCTTGTGCAGCCCCATGGCAAGGGCCTTCTGCAACGCGTCTTGCAAGCGCGCGCTGCCGGCGGCGTAGTCGACGAAAACCATCGCCGTGCCGAGCGACACCGACGCGCTGAGAGCGGCGTCGTCCAGGCCCAGGCGCTCGGCGAGCTCGAGCGCCTGTCGCGCCTTCTTCATCGAGGCGACCGCGTGCCGATCGTGGAGCAACAGGGTCGCGTCGGTGCGGTAGGCAGCCACCAAGTGCGCGCCCAGCGGCAAGGTCACAAGCAGCTCGGTGGCACGACGGCTCGCCGCTTTCGCGTCGGCGGGCCGCAACGCGAGCGCGTACGCCAGCGCGAGCTGGGTGAGGTTCTTGGCCTCGGCTTGCGCGTTTCCGGCTCGGCGGTGCAGCTCGCTCAGCCGCACGCGTGCGGCAATCAGCTCGTCGAGTTGCGCGGTGCGCTCGCAGCCGCGCGCGTAGGCATCGAGCCACAGGGCAGTGCGCGCCGCGTCCTCGCCGCCTTTCGTTCGCGCGGCATGGCGCAGCGCCGTGCCGTAGTGCGCGGCCGCCTCGCGAAACGCGCCGCGTTGCTCGGCCAGCCGCGCCGCTTCCGGCGCCAGGCGAAGCACGGCATCGTCGTCGCCGGCACGCGTGGCGTGATGGACCAGACGGGCCAGAGACGCGCCGTGGCCGCCGTCGCTCTCGAGCGCGTGCAGCACTGCCGCGTGCAGGCTGCGCGCGTGTGGCATCGACAGCGCCCCTTCGATGGCCGCGCGCGCCAGCTCGTGGCGGAAGCAGAAGCCGCCCGTCGGGGTGGTCGTCAGCAGACCTGAATTCAGGCATTCCTCGATGGCGGCGACGTCGAAGCCGTGGAGCTGGTCGAGGAGCGGCCGCTCGATACGCGTCGGCACTACGCAGGCCAGGTCGACGAGCGCCTTCGCATCCCTGCCGAGGTGGGCATAGCGGGCAAGTACAAGATCCTGGACAGCACGCGGGACCTCGCCGCTGCCGTGGCGCAGCAGCTCTGTCACGAAGAGCGGGTTGCCGCGCGTCGCCGCATGGATGCCGGCCGGCGAACGAAGCGCACGCACGGCAAGCGACTCGACGCCTGCAGGCGAGAGCCTCGGCACGTCGAGACGCGTGAAGCGACCAGTCGGCAACTCGCCGAGAAGTCGTCTCAGGGGATGGCCCGGGCCCATCTGGTCGTCGCGGAAGGACACGATGAGCAGGCACGGCGCGCGGTCGATGCGTCGGCTGACGAACTTCAGCATGTCGAGCGTCGCATCGTCGGCCCAGTGCGCGTCCTCGATGACGACCAGCACTGGCTGCCTGCTCCGCTGCAGTTCCGCCAGTACGGCCTCGAACAGCGATGCGCGACTGCCTACCTCGAGCAGCACCGCGCGGAATGAAACGTCGGCCGAACGCGCAATGTCGTGCAGCGGCGTGAACGGATGCGGTGTTTGCAGGTCGTCGCAGGCGCCCCACCACAGGACGGCGTCGCCGCGCTGCTCCGCGAGCGCCTGCAGCAGGCTGGTCTTGCCGATCCCCGCCTCGCCGCCGAGGAGGACCGTGTGCCCGGTGCCGCTCGCGACCCGGCGCAGGTGGCCGTGCAGCGCGCGCAGCTCCGGTTCGCGCTCAACCAGGTCCATGCAGCATCAGGTCGAGGTTCTGCTCGGCCGCTCCGGCGGCGCCCTTGCCCAGGTTGTCGAGGACGGCGATCAGGAGAATTTGTTCGTTTCGCGCATGGCTGAACACGCCGAGCCTGATGCGGTCGGTATCGTTCAGCGCTTGCGGGTCGAGGTGCTCGGTGCCGCGCGCGGCCGAGAGCGTCGTCACTTCGACGTGGTCGAAGCTGCCGTATCGCGCCGCGAAGCATTCGTGGACGCGTACGGCGTCGACGCCTGCGGCGAGCAGCCGCACGTGCAGCGGAATCGTCAGCACGATGCCTCGGCGAAACGGTCCGTACGCCGGAACGAAGAAGGGCCGATGCGCCAGCCGTGCGAACTTCGCGATCTCGGGGACGTGCTTGTGCTCGAGCGCCAATCCGTACATATACACCGTCGATCGGTGGCGCGACGTCTGGGCGTCGTGCTCGTCGATCCCGGCTCGACCGCGCCCGGAGTAGCCCGAGATCGCGTGGACGGTCGCCGGATGGTCGGGCGCCATCAGTGCGGCGTCGACGAGCGGGCGCATGAGCGCAATCGCGGCCGTCGCATAGCAGCCCGGATTGGCGACGCGGGGCGCTGCGGCGATGGCGTCGGCCTGTCCGGCGGCGAGCTCGGCGAAGCCATAGACCCAGTCGGGATCGAGGCGGTGCGCCGAGCTGGCGTCGATGATGCGCACCGCCGGATTGGTCACCCAGGCGGCCGCCTCGCGTGCCGCGTCGTTCGGCAGGCAGAGGATCGCGATGTCGCAATCGTTGATCGCCTCGGCGCGCCAACGGGCGTCCTTGCAGCGCGCTTCCGGCAGCTCGAGCAGGGCGATGTCGTCGCGGCGGCGCAGGCGCTCGCGCATCTGCAGGCCAGTCGTGCCCTGGCTGCCATCGATGAAGACGTGAGGTTTCATGCGTTACTTCGCCCACAATTCCGAACCTGGGTCCGGGGACCGCGACAAGCCCGGTGCCGGCACCCAAGGTAAGGGTCGCCCGTGGGCGCGGGAGTGGTAGACGGCGTGGAGACTTGCGTGGAAACTGGCGGGGAACCGAGCGAATCGCCGGGGTTGCAAGAGGCGGCGCCCTTGCATGTGCGCCTGCTCGGGCCGATGACCGTCCAGCGCGCCGGGGCTACGGTCGCGTTGCCGAGCTCGCGCAAGGTTCGCGCGCTGATCGCATACCTCGCACTCGCATCGCGCGGCCAGACGCGCAGCCATCTCTGCGAGCTGTTCGGCGACATCCCCAGCGATCCGCGCGGTGAACTGCGCTGGTGCCTCAGCAAAGCGCGATCGGTTCTGGACGAGCCCGCGCGTCGGCGGATCGTCACGTCCGGCGATGCGGTCAGTCTCGACCTGACCGCCTGCACTGTTGACGTCGGCGAAGTGGACACGGCCGTGCGCGAGGGCATCGGCACCTTGAGCCGCGAGCGCCTGCGCAGGGTAGGCCTTCTCTTCACCGGTGAGTTCCTCGAGGGCCTCGAGATCGACCGGTCGCCGCTGTTCGGCGGCTGGCTCCTGGCACAGCGGCGGCGGCTGCGCGCCGTTCGCATCGCGATACTCGAGTATCTCGCGCAGGATGACGACGCATCCGACCAAGGCATCGGCGAGCTCGAACAATGGCTACAGCTGGCGCCGTTTGATCGCCGTGCGCACGTGCGCATGCTGAGCGTTTTCGCCGGACGCGGTCAGCTTCGCGAAGGCGAGGAGCACCTCGCCGCGGCGTCGCGGCAGTTCGAGGCCGAAGGTCTCGATTGGCGTTCGCTCGCCGACGCGTGGCGCGAAGCACGAGGAGACCGTGCCGGCCTCGCACCCGAGGAGAGCCGTCTCGGCTTGGCTGCGCCGCCGATCGGCCCGACCGTTGTCATCGATCCGCCCGCCGCTGCGCCCGCGAAGCGTAGAGCATCGATCGCCATCATGCCGTTCGAAGAGACGAGCGTCGCCGGTGCGCACGAGGCGAACATGTCGAGCGCCCTAGTGCACGACGTGATCACGCGCCTCGCCAAGCTGCGCAGCCTTTTCGTCATCGCCCAGGGGACCGTGTTCGCGCTACACGAGCGGACGGTAGGCGTCGGGGAGGCCGGCAGGACGCTTGACGTCGACTACGTCGTCGGCGGCTCGCTGCGCCAGCGCGGCAATCGCATCGTCGTCCACGTCGAGCTGACGGAGACGCGGACGGCACGCGTGGTCTGGGCGGAGGTCTTCGATCAGGAGCGCGACGATGCCTTCCTCGTGCTCGACGAGATCGGCAACCGCATCGTCTCGTCAGTGGCCAGCGAGATCGAGACCGTGGAGCGGGATCGCGCCATCCTCAAGCCGCCGAGCTCGCTCGATGCCTGGGAAGCCTACCACCGCGGCCTGTGGCACATGTACCGCTTCGCGCAGAGCGACAACGCGCATGCTCGACACTTCTTCGAGATGGCGGTGCGGCTCGATCCGGGCTTCGCGCGAGCGCATGCCGGTCTGTCGTTCACGCATTGGCAGAGCGCGTTCCAGGGCTGGGCGGAACGGGAGCCGGCGATGCGCCGTGCCTTCGAGACCGCAGAGCGGAGCCTCGCGGCGGATGACCGCGATCCGGCGGCGCACTGGTCGATGGGACGCGCCTTGTGGCTTGCCGCGCGTCAGGATCAGGCCTTGGTCGAGCTTGAGCAGGCCGTCCAGCTGAGCCCGAACTTCGCCCTCGGGCACTACACGCTCGCCTTCGTGCACAGCCAGTCGGGCGATCCGCACGCCGCGATCGCGTCGTCGGATCAATCGCGGCTGCTCAGCCCTTTCGATCCGTTGCTGTTCGGCATGCTCGCCACGCGCGCGATGGCGCTTGTGCGCCTGGGCCGTTTCGAGGAGGCCGCCGATTGGTCCATGAAGGCCGCGGCGCGGCCGAATGCACACGCCCACATCCTCGCCATCGCGGTGCACTGCCTCGCCCTGACGGAACGGCGCGAGGAGGCGCGCAAGGTTGCCGCCGCCATCCGCAAGACGTTGCCCCAGTACAGCAGCAGCGACTTTCTCGCCGCGTTCCGTTTCGATCCAGCCACCGAAGCGATGCTCAGAACAGGCGCTGCGCGGGCCGGGATCCTGACGGTCGACTAGCTAGCAAGCGCGCGGCGCTAGTTGCGCAGCCGTCCACCCGCGGCAACCGCACCAGGAGAGCGCGTGCGGCCGGTTGCAAGGAGTGGGGCCCGTCGAGGCAGATCACCCCCGGCAGCAGGATCCAGAGCAGCACGTAGAGGTTCGGCCCGGTGCCGCGGTGACGATCGGAGTCGGCCAGGCGTGATGCTGCCGCGACGCGGGGGGTCGCTGTTGGTACGCAGCGCGCACATCTGGCCGACTTGCGTCGGATTCGAGACGAGTGGTTCCAGGCCGGCGCGTCCGTAGTCATCCACCTCTGCCCACGTATCCGATGGGAGCCGGGGCCGACGTTTCCCTTCGCGACCGCAGCGGTGCGTCCGTCCGGTGACCCAGCCGTCGATTGGGCGGTACGGACCGCCAATCTGGGCGGTGTTGCCCTGGAGGCGGCCACCGTAGCGCACTAGTCTTGCGCTGCGCTTCCATCGGACTCGCCGTGGTCCGCGGCGCACCGCATGAGGCCGCTTGCCCTCTAACAAGTCCCGCTCCAACGATCGACCGTTTCCGCCTTGCTTGCCCCGACTTAGAAGCAGGGCCCCCGCCCTCGCCATGCCCCGGGAATCAGCGTATCCCTCGTGAAATCAACCAAGGAACCTTCATGAAAATGACTTTGACGTCGATGGCCGCCGTTGCCTCGCTGTTTGCCAGCACCTGCGCTCACGCCGTGTCCGATCCGGCCGGGGACGTCCTGGCGAGCTTCGCCGGCGACCCGGCCATCGCCGCTTTCGACATTCTTTCCTCCGATGTGACGTTCGATGCCGCCGCGGGCACCTTCCTGCTTCATGCGCACACCGCCGGCCGCATCGACGATGTCGGCGGCGCCGGGTACGTCTTCGGCTTCAATCGCGGCGGCGCCGTCGGCTCGCCTTTCGCCGGCATCGGGGTGGCGGGCGTGAGCTTCGACGCGGCCGTGCTCCTGCGATCCGATGGAACCGGGAGCCTGGGGGGCACGCCGCTGATCTCCCGGGTGGAGGGCAACGACATCTTCGCGACCGTCTCGTCAACGCTGCTTCCCACGACCGGGTTCGCCGCCGGGAATTTCACTTGGGCGCTGTGGTCGATCGATACCGCAATCACCGGCAACACACGAAACGCCGACTTCGGCCCGGATTCGAATGTTCAGGTCGCAGCGGTCCCGGAGCCCGAGACCTTCGTCTTGCTGCTCGCGGGCCTCACCGTGCTTGCGCGCGTCGCCCGTCGTCGCGCGCTTGTTCCCGGTTGAGCGTTCGACAACTGATGGCCCGCGTGTTGGCTGCCACGTGCTCGCAGGCGTGGCTGTCGTAACCCAGACCCATGCAACTTATAGGAATGCCTGGTTTGCCGTACGAACGGCGCGTCGCAATCTCGCTGCGACTGTTTGGCCTGCCGTTAGCATGACGGGTGAGCCCACCGCCGCATCGGTTCGCGTTCGCATTGGGACTCGTGATATGCCTCTGCCTCTTACTGGGGGTTGTCTTTGCGGCTCGGTCCGATTCGAAGCGAATGAAGCACCCCTGACATCGCTCGTATGTCACTGCCGAATGTGCCAACGGGTCACCGGAAGCGCTTTTTCTACCGAGCTGGCATTTCCTAGAGCGGCGGTCGTCTTCAAAGGCGAAGGTCACGACACTTACAGCTATAAATCAACCGAGCACGGTCGATTCCTGCGATTCAACATTTGCAAGAGTTGCGGGGGGAGGCTCGGTCTCGCCATAGATCGCTTTCCGGCAGTGCATCTCATTTATGCCGGAACCTTTGATGATCCGCTCGTCATTGAGCCTGCCGCGCATATCTTTACCGAAAGTGCAGTGTCTTGGATGGTGTGGCCCCAGCACGCCACCTGCTTTGCACGACACATGTTCAGATTAGACGGCACTGTCGAGCAGCCCATTTCTCGGAGCATGCTTTCGAGAATCGACCAGCATGAGTTCTGAAGTCGGATGAGCCGATCCGCCGAGCCTGTGCCGAACCGGATCCAGCTGAATGCGACTTCCAGCGTCGAATCAAGCGCTGCCCGTATGGGACAACCACTTGAAGCGCAAGTGCCCGTCCTGGTGCCAATGGTTCGAGGTCGACCGTTCGTTAGGCGGACTGTCGCGCTCACATGCATCGGGTACGCAGGCGCTGTGCTTCAAGATCTTCGAATCTTCGCCTGAGCTCGTCGCCTTCGACATCGAGATCAGCATCAAAGGCAGACATGGCCCACACGTTCGATCCAGAGGCATTCGCGCAGCGTCAGCTCGACGCCTACAACGCCCGCGACTTGGAGCGCTTCATCCGGGAGTACGCGGAAGATGTGGCTGTCTATCGAATGCCAGACCCGAATCCAGTCATCGTCGGGCGCACGGCGTTGGGTGCCCACTATCGAGACAACCGGTTTAACCTCCCAGAACTTCACGCCAAGCTCGTCAATCGAATGGTCTTCGGCAATAAGGTAATTGACCAAGAGATCGTGGTTGGAGTCCCTGGCGCTCCGCTTGAGGTTGCTGCCATCTACGAGGTATCAGAGCATGGCATCTCCAAGGTCTGGTTCTTCAGCTCCACGTAGCGCGCACAAAGCGAGCCAGCAACGTGAGGCCTAGCCCCTCCATCGAGCGGACATCCTCCGGCGGGCTGCGCCTGCCTACGGCTGCCGCTCATGTCGAACGTTAGGTCGCTCAATGCCGCCATCATGAAATATCCATTCGTCGAACACGTAGGTGTGCGCATCGAGGAGCACGGCGACGGTCGAAGCAGATGTACGCTTCTGCTTCAAGAACACCATTCCAATTCCGCTGGGATCGTGCATGGCGGTGCACTGTTCACGCTTGCTGATACTGCGATGGGAGCTGCGCTTTACACAACGCTCAAGCCCACGCAAATCTGCGCCACGATCGAAACCAAAATCAACTACTTCAAGCCTGTGGTCGGCGGCACCGTCGTATGTACGAGCGAAGTCATCAGCAGGGGCAGAACGGTCGCCAACGTTGAGGCATCTCTCCACTCGGGAGCGGTACTCATGGCAAAGGCGAACGGTAGCTTCTCCATCTTCGAGCGCAAACAAGAATGAGGCAGCAACCTAACCCCTTGTATCTTCCGAATTAGGCACAGGAGTGCCGTAGTTTCGCGGTCGATGCGCCAAACCAGACACCCCTCAGAGTTCTAGCTCGTGATGGAGCATTAGGTCAACGCATTGGCCCGTTCTTATCCAACCGTGTAGCCCGAACAGTTGTCGATGATGAACATGCATTCGCAAGGAAGGGTAACGAGCGAGGCGACGCGTCCGAACGCGGGTATCGATGTCGGCAAGGACCATCTCGATGTGCACCTGCTTGACATCGACCAGCGGGTCGACAACGACGCTTCGGGATGGGACGCGCTGATCGCGAAGCTCAAGGAGAGCCAGGCGGACCTTGTGGTTGTCGAAGCCAC
>Ga0070670_100001483_pt1 | contig 18899 bp, 16 predicted proteins | sample KBSS63metaG_FD_64665 | JGI IMG/M metagenome (GOLD analysis project Ga0070670, IMG submission 64665) | Switchgrass rhizosphere microbial communities from Kellogg Biological Station, Michigan, USA - KBS S6-3 metaG | ecosystem: Host-associated > Plants > Roots > Rhizosphere > Soil ... | reverse complement strand
ACGCGCGACGCGATGAATGCGGTGACGAGATTGATCGCCAGCCACGCCCAGCGGTTCTTGAACGACGCCCACACGGAAGCGAATACGTCCTCTTCCTCGCGCAGGCCGGCCTGGGCAAGGAGATCCTCCTCCGCGCGCTGACGAACGAAATCGAGGACGACGTCGACCGTGACGCGCCCGACGAGCCGGTCGTTGGTGTCGACGACGGGAGCGGACACAAGGTCGTAGCGGTCGAACGCCGCGGCGGCGGCCGATGCCTTGTCGTGCTGGCGCAGCTGGACCAAGGGCTCGCGCATGATCGATTCCACCTTCGTGTCCGGATCGGACACGATCAGCGTGCTGATCGGCAGCACGCCCAGCAGTCGCTCGTTGCGGTCGACGACGAACACCTGATCGGTCCCCGGCGGCAGCTCGTCGAAGCGCCGCAGGTAGCGCAGCACCACCTCGAGCGTCACGTCGGGACGCACGGTGATGTCTTCGAAATCCATGAGCGCGCCGACCATGTCGTCCTCGAACGACATCGCGGCGCGGAGCTGCTCGCGCTCTTCTATGGGCAAGCTCTGGAAGACGTCGTCCATCACCTCCTGGGGCAGGTCCGGCGCGAGATCGGCGATCTCGTCGGCCTCGAGTGTCTCGGTGGCCGCCACGAGCTCGTCGGTGTCCATCGACGAAATGAGCGACTCGCGGACCGCGTCCGAAACCTCGAGCAGGATGTCGCCGTCGCGCGAGGCGCGCACGCGATCCCAGATGTAGAGCCTCTCGTCGAGCGGAAGCGCCTCGAGGATGTAAGCGATGTCCGCCGGATGCAGCCGGTCGAGCTCGCGCTGCAGCGTCGCCACGCTTTTCTTGTACACCTCGCTGTCGGCGAGCAGCGTCGCCTCGGCCGACTCCTCGCCCGAGCCTTCCTCGCGCTGCTCGCGCACGAGCCCTTCGACCAACCGATGCTGGCGCAAAAGGCCCGTCACGTGGGCGAGCGCGTCCTGCACGCTCTTCGGCGCGTCGGTACGGTCGCTGACCTCGGTGTCCGCGGCTTCGGTCATGAGGCCGGCAATTCTACGCGGCCAAGGCGCCGCCCGATGACTGTCAGGGCACGACGGCTGCCGGCATGCGCGCCATGATCGTCACGACGCGGCCCGCGAGATACGGCGAGTTCGGACGTCGCTCGAAAAGCCGCGGGCTCGGAGTCATGGCCGCGAGCTTCGCCGCCTGCTCGACGGTCAGCTGCGCGGCCGACACGCCGAAATAGCGCCGCGCCGCGGCTTCCGCGCCAAAGACGCCGTTGCCCCATTCGATCACGTTCAGGTAGAGCTCGAAGATGCGTTGCTTCGGGAGCATCGCCTCCAGCAGAACCGTGACGACGGCCTCCTCCGCCTTGCGCCAGTAGCTGCGCGCCGGCGACAGGAACAGGTTCTTCGCGAGCTGCTGCGTGATCGTCGAGCCCCCGCCGACGACGCGGCCGGACTTGCGATTCTTCTCGTAGGCGTTGCGAATGCCGTCCCAGTCGAAGCCGCCGTGATCGGCGAATTTCGCATCCTCCGCGGCGATCATCGCGCGCTTCAGCTGCACCGAGATCTGCGCGTACGGCACAAAGCGGTACGAAAGCGCCGCCTTCGCGTCCTTCGCGCGGAGCTCGTCCATCCGCTGCCCCATGAACGCGGTCTCGCGGGGCGGGTAGAAGCGGTACCACGCGATGTGCGCGGCGATCCAGGCAAGCCAGAGGAATGCGAGCGCCGCGAGCGCGCCGAGAGTGAGGCCAAGCGCGCGACCGACACTCACATCATTCGCTCGTGAGCTTGTCGCCCTTCGTGAACATCCAGGTGCGCGTGATGTGCAGCACGTCGGTGTCGCGCTTGATGTCCGGCGGAAACGCGGCGAATGGCGCCGACATCTGGACGATCTTCACGGCCGCCGCATCGAGGATCGCCTGGCCCGAAGAGCGGTTGATCTCGACGTTCTCGACGCTGCCGTCGCTGCGGATCGACACCGTGATCAGCAGGCTGCCGTAAAGCTGCAGGTTCCGCGCGGCCTCGGGATAGTTGAGGTTGCCCACGCGCTCGATCTTCGCTCGCCAGTCCTCGACGTAGCGCGCGAGCCGATACTCCTCGGCGCGCGCGCCGACGTACTTGCGCTTCGGCCGCTGCTGATAATTCTCGATGTCCTTCGCGATGCGCGCTTCGATCCGCATCGATTCCAGCGTGCGTTGCATCATCTCGCTGGCCGAGGGCACCGCCACCGGCTCGGGCGGCGCCTCGACGGGCTTCGGCACCGCCGGCGCTGTCGTGGCAGCACCGTTGATGCGAGTCATGAGCTCGCGCGCCTCCTGCTCCAGCGCATCGAGCCGCTGCGAGGCGACGGCGATTTCGCCGGTGGCCGTCGCTTTCGGCATGGCGGGCAACGGCGTCTTGGCCCGCCGCGGAAGATCGGTGTTGCCACCCCCGTCCAGGTTTGCCTGCGCGAGGACGTCCGCGACCATCGGCTTGTCCTTCGATTTCGCGTTCACGAGCGCGACTTCGAGCGGCGGCATGCGGTCCTTCTGCCGCGTCGGATCGAATGCGCGGAATTGCAGCGCGAGCAGCATCGCGTGGACGACGATCGAAGCGGCCACCGCATAGACGATGAAATCGGCGCGCGGCAGCGGAATGCCGAGCGGCATCGCGCGAAGCTCGGCGGCCATGCGGGCGGTCCATCGCCACGCCGGCTCGAACAGACCGCCCGTTGCCGCACGGACCGTGCTCGCCACTTTGTTTTCACGCGGACCCGCCATGCCGCCGTCTTGCGGCGCCCTGTTCGCCGTCGTTCGCGGCGCCGCCGGTGCGTCGGCGGCGTCCGGCGCTTTGGCAACAGGAATCGGCCCCGAGGGCGCCGGGATGCGCGTCGCCTTCATGGTGTCGAGGGGCGCCGCCTTGGAAGAAGGGAGCGCTGCCGCTGCCGCCCTGCCTTTCGGGGGCATTCCGGTTGTCGCGGTGCGCGAGGCGGATCGGCTCGGCAATGGTCGAAACGCTTAAAAAGGACAGTCTATCGCAGCCGCCGTCGTCGTGCTCGCCTCGGCCTGCCCGCCGGCCGTCGAGCACTGACGCTCGGCCTTTCCCGACTCTTGGCTACGGCGAAAGCGCGCCGCCCGAACCGGTGGGCGCTGCGTCGGGTTCGTGGCCCGGACCCTCCTCTCCCGCGTAACGGCCCTCGAGCGTCGCGGCCAGAAGATCGATGCGTCCAATCGCGATGCGAACGCCCGCATCGAAGGGCAACGCCGGAAGGTCCGGCAGGCGCACGACGAGAGGCAGCCGGTCGAAACGCACCAGCGTGTCCCGGATGACGGAGCCTGTGGTCTCGGCCACGCGCTCCTGCAACAGCCACCGGAGGCACCAGTAGTGTTCCATGCGGTCCTGGAATTCGGCGTACGCGGCGTAGGTCGCTTCGAAGTCGGTGAGCGCCGCGAAGAGCTCGGCATCGTTGTCGGAGTACGGCGGCTTTCTCCCTTCCACCACCGCGTGCAATTGCCGCTGATTGACGAGATCGCTGTAGCGCCGCAGCGGCGAGCTCGACCACAGGTAGTGCGCGACCCCAAGGCCCTGATGCTCGCCGGGTCGCGTGCTCATCCTGACCTTGCCGTTGGCCTGGGTTCGGTAAAGGCCGGCGACGTTGGCTTCGGCGAGGAGGCGTCCCCACTCGCTGTTGACGAAGATCATGAGTTCCGAGATGAGCTTGTCGAGCGGACTGCCGCGAGGACGCGGAACGATGCGCACGTGGCCGGGCTCGCCGCCTCCGACGGGACGGTCCCAATCGACGTGGAAGCTGTAGTCGATCCGCGCAAAATCCGCTTTGCCTCGCGCGTCGGAAAGCCGCTGCGCGAACTTCCAGAGAGCGCGCAGCTCGGACGTCCACGGCGGGTCGTCGGGCGCCGGCAGATCGTTGGCGAACGCCGCATCGACAGTTTCGAGGTGCAGATTGGCGACGACGGGTACGCGGTTGAGGCGCGTCTCATGGCGGATGAGGCGGCCGTCGAAAGACACCTCCGCATAGAGCGAGAGCGCGGGCGGGCTGCGGCCCGATGCGAGCGTAAACATCTCGACGACCGGATCAGGCAGCATCGTGAGCTTGCGGCCGGGCATGTACACGGTGGACAGACGCGCACGCGCGATCGCGTCGAGCGGCGAGCCTCGCGCGATGCCGAGCGCGGGAGCCGCGATGTGGATGCCGATCTCGTAGTTGCCGTTCGCAAGCTCGCGCACCGAAAATGCATCGTCGACTTCGGTCGTCGCCGCATCGTCGATGGAGAACGCGCGCACGTCGGCCAGCGGCAACTCGGGCAGCGCCGGCAGCGCGCCGTACGCGGTGAACCCGCTGCCTTGCGGGAACGCTTGCGCGAGGAAAAGGTTGAAGTGGTAATCGTGCGTCGACGGGATGGCGCCGCATGATGCCAGCAGCGCGACCGGATTCTTTTGCGCCGACTCGCTCGCCGCCGCGAGCGCCTTCCATTCGAGCGTGTTCTTGTCCGGCTTGTACAAGAGCATCGGGAGCTTGTCCCGCATGGCATCGGGCAGGCGATACGCACGAAGCTCGGCCACCCACGCCGCCATCTGCTCCGCTTCTCGCTTCTTGCGCTCGACCGACGCCAGCGCGGCAGTGAGCGCCGCAGTCGGCGCCTTGCGGTAGCGTCCCTTTCCGCGCTTGTAGAAATACATCGGCGCCGCCGCGAGCGCGAGCGCCACGGCAGCGGCTTCGACCGGACCGGGCACGTGACCGTAATATTCGCGCGCGAGGTCCGCGTAGCCGAAGTCGTCTTCGCCGGACACCTCCCACAGGAAATCGGGATCGAGCTCCTGCGCCTGCCTCTGCGCCTCCGCGACGAGCTGCGCCGGCGACGGTTCCGCGTAGCGAAGCAGCACCGAAGCGGCCTTGATCTTGAGGCGCTTCCCTGAAACCGACTCGACTTGGAGCGACGAATCGTTGTCGGTCAGGACGGTTCCGGCCTTGAGCTGGCCGTCGTCCTCGAAAAAGACGTGCATGGCGGCGGGACGCGCCCGATGTGTTTTGCAGGCCCGAAGAATATCCCAGCGGTTGCGCTGCTGGATAGGGCGGAACGATGAATTCGGACACGTCGCGCGATCGGCTGCACGTTGCGGGAGCGCCCTTGCGCGCCGTTTCGATCGCTCGTATCGTTGCGCGATGGCCTCCGCGACGAAGCAGGAATTCTCGCTCGCGCACCTCACGGTGCTGGGCTGTCCGCCTCCCGAAATGACTTACATCGCCGCGCGCGCGGGCTACGATTACGTCAGCATTCGCCCGATCTACATGGGGCTCCCCGGCGAGCCCGACTACGGGCTCGCGGACAACCCGCAGATGCTGAAGCAGACGAAGCGGGCGCTCGCGGCAACCGGCCTTCGCGTGCACGACATCGAGCTCGCGCGCGTCTACGAGGGCCTGCATCCGACGAAGTACCTGCCGGCCCTGGAAGTCGCAGCCGAGCTCGGCGCCAAAGCCGTCCTTTCGAGCATCTGGGGCGGCGAACGCGAGTTCTACATCGAAAAGTTCGGCGAGATCTGCGATCTTGCAAAGCCGTTCGGTCTTACCGTCGATCTCGAGTACGTGCCGATCGCGGCGGTGGCCAACCTCGCGCAGTCGGTCGACGTGCTGCACGCCGTCGACCGCCCCAATGCGGGCCTGATGATCGACACGCACCATCTTCACCGGGCGCGCGACAATCCGGCGGACCTCGATGCGCTGCCGCGCAAGTGGTTCCACTTCGCCCAGGTGTGCGACGCGCCCGCGGAGATTCCGACCGATCGCGCCGAGATGATCCGTATCATGCGCGAGGCCCGCCTCTACGTCGGCGAAGGCGGGATAGACGTCGCCGGTATCCTCGCGCACATCCCGCCCTGCGTGTATTCGATCGAGCTGCCGAACAAGGAGTTGCACGACGAGATGGGCTATGCCGAGCACGCCGCGCGATGTCTCGAGACGCTCAAGGTGTACCTCGCCGAACACGCCGCGACCGGAGCGAAGCCATGAAGAAGCACATCAAGGCGGTCGACGCCCGCGGCAAAAGACTGGGCGGCGAGACGCCGCTTTTGTGCACGCCGCTCGTCGGGCGGACGCGCCAGCGCCTGCTGGCGGAAGCCGAGAGCGTGGTCCGGCAAAAGCCCGACGTCATCGAATGGCGGGTCGACTTCTTCGACCGCATCGGGGATACCGCAGCGGTGATCGAGACGGCGCGCCTGCTGCGCGAAGCGGTTGGCAAGCGCCCCGTCATTTTCACGCGCCGCGCTGAGAAGGAAGGCGGCGAGCGCATACCGATCGACGACGCGCAGGTCGTCGACCTCTACGCGGCGGTGGCCGACACCAGGCTGGTCGACTTCATCGATTTCGAGATGGCGCACGACCCGGATCACGTGCGGCGGGTTCGCGAATTCACGCGAAGGCGCGAGGTGCGGCTCATCCTGTCGTATCACAACACGAGCTATACGCCGGGCCACGAGCACATCGTCCAGCAATTCCTGGAAGCCGAACGGCTCGGCGCGGACGTCGCCATGGTCCAGGTCGTGCCGCGCGACCGCGTCGACGTGCTCCGCCTGCTCGCGGCGACTGCTGAGGCGGACGAGAAAACGCGCATTCCGCTCATCAGCATTTCGGTGGGGCCGCTCGGTTCCGTCACGCGCATGGTCGGCGGCCTTTTCGGCTCGTGGCTCATGTTCTGTGTCGGAGAATCGGCGTCGGCGCCCGGTCAGATACCGATCCGCGATCTCGTCGCTGTCTACGACATCATTCGGCGCGCCCGCGGCGGCGAGATGCTTTGATCGCGCCAGCAGCCGGCTCGCCGGTTGCCCGGTATTTCACGCTTCGACGCCCACCGCCGCCGCCGTTCCGTAAAATAGCCGATCGCGCGACACGCGCCGATTGACGAGGAATGCCGATGACCAACCCCCTGGCGCGCGAAGCCGTTGCGGAACCTCTCAACCCGCTCGGGTTCGACGGCATCGAGTTCATCGAGTTCGCGACGTGCAAGCCGCAGGCGCTGGGCGGCGTCCTCGAGCGGATGGGATTCCGACCCATCGCGCGCCATCGTTCGCGCGAGGTCGAGCTCTACCGGCAGGGCACGATGAACATCATCGTCAATGCGCAGCCCGCGGACGTCCCGCGCACGGTGCAGCCGGTCGAGCGGCCGATCCTGAGTGCGTTCGCCGTGCGCGTGCGCGACGCCGACGCCGCATTCGAGCGCGCGAAGGAACTGGGCGCATGGGAGATTCCGGTGCGCGCACGCGCGATGGAGCTCAACATCCCGGCGATCCACGGCGTCGGGGAAAGCCTGATCTACTTCGTCGACCGTTACGACGAGTTCTCGATCTACGACGTCGACTTCCGTGCGATTCCGACCGTCGATCCGCACCCGCCCGCAATCGGCGGCCTGCACTTCTTCGGCATCGTCCAGTACGTCGGACCCGACCGCACGGCCGACTGGGTCGAGTTCTATTCGCAGATCTTCGGCTTCACGCCGCTCGCCGACACCGTGCGGTTCGGCATCATGCCGAAGGGCCTCTTGCTGCGCAGTCCCTGCCACAACTTCTTCCTGCAGCTGATCGAGCCCGACGAGACCGCCCGTTTCGCTCCGGCGGAAGAGCACCTGCAGCGGATCGGGCTCGGCACGCCGGACGTGCTGGCGACAGTGGGACTGCTGGAAAAGCGCGGCATCGAATTCCTGGTGTCGGAGAAGGTGCACTCGAGCGAGCGCGGCGCGCTCACGAAGTCGACGCTCGGCAGCGTGATGTTCGAGCTCGTGCACGACGATCCGGGTCCGCCGGTCGGGCGCAAATGATCTTCAGTGACTTCGGCATGGACACGGCGTCCCTCGCGGGCTCGCTCGAGACGAAGCTCGCGGCGGTGCGCGGCGCCGGGTTTTCGCAGGTGATGATCTCGGCGGCCGACGTCGTCGGGCATCCCGCCGGTGTCGCCGCCGGCATTCGAGCGATACGCGCGAGCGGCCTGCGCGTGACCGGACTCGAAGCGCTGCGTGACTTCGAGGGCCTTTCGGGCCAGCTGCACGCGTACAAGGTCGACATCGCGAAATCGCTGCTCGATGTCTGCGGCGAGCTCGGCGGCCGGACGCTTCTGGTCGAAGCGTCGACGTCGACGCACGCGAACGCCGATCCCGACGCCGTCGCGCGCGATCTGCGCAAGCTCGCCCTCCTGGCCATCCCGCTCGGCATCCGCGTCGCGTTCAAAGGCGTGCCGTGGAGCCGGACGGTGCGCGACTTCCGCCTGGCCGGCGATCTCGTGTTTCGCACCGCGTGCCCGAATCTCGGCCTGTCGATCGACGCGTTCGACGTGCTCGCGGCGGGAGCGACGCTCGAGGATCTCGACGCCATCGACCCGGAGCAGATTTTCCTCGTGCAGCTCTCGGATTACATGTGGCACGAGATGCGCACACCGGAAGAGCAAGCCGCGACTGCGACGCACTTCCGCGTCTTCCCTGGCGAAGGCGCGCACAGCGAGGGCCTCGCGCACTTCGTCACGAAGCTCGATGCGATCGGCTACATCGGCGACTACAGTTTCGACGTCTACAACGACGATTACCTGCAGATCCCCCCGGAGGTCGTCGCTGCGAGAGCGCGGAAGGCCGCCGACTGGCTCGGCGAGACCGTCCTGCGGCGCGCGCTGCCGATTCCCGACATGGAACGCCTGCGACCCCGGAAGGTACCCGAATGACGATGCACTACACACGCCTGGGCGACAGCGGCCTCGAAGTCTCTCCGTTGTGCCTCGGCACGATGATGTTCGGCGATCGCACCGATGCCAGCGAAGCGCGGCGCATCGTCGACGATGCGCACGCGGAAGGCATCAACTTCATCGACACGGCCGACGTCTATGTGAACGGCAAGTCCGAAGAGATCGTCGGCGCCGCGATCGGCGGCAATCGCCGGCACTGGATTCTTGCAACCAAGGTCGGCAACGCGATGACGAAGAAGCCGCGCGACGGCGGCCTCTCGCGGCGCTGGATGCTGGCGGCGTGCGACGACAGCCTGTCGCGCCTTAATACGGACTACATCGACATCTACTACCTGCACAAGGACGATCGCGACACTCCGATCGCGGAGACCGTCGGTGCCGTCGGCGATCTCATCAGGAGCGGCAGGGTCCGCTATTTCGGCATCTCGAACTATCGCGGCTGGCGCATCGCCGAAGTCGTGAGCGAATGCGAGGCGCAGGGCGTCCCGCTGCCGGTCGTCTGCCAGCCGTACTACAACCTCTTGAACCGCGGGCCGGAAGTCGAGATCCTGCCCTCCTGCGACTATTACGGAATCGGCGTTGCCCCTTACTCCCCGATCGCTCGCGGCCTGCTGACGGGCAAATACGCCGGGGGCGCGGTTCCGGAGGGCTCGCGCGTCGCCCGCAAGGATCAGCGGATCATGGAGACCGAGTTCCGCGACGAATCGCTTGCGATTGCCGAGAAGCTCGGCGCGCACGCGGAAAAGACGGGCCGTACGCTCACGCAGTTCGCGCTGGCGTGGCTTTGGGCGAATCAGATCGTGACGTCGATCATCGCGGGGCCGCGCACGTTCGAGCAGTGGCGGGATTACGTCGGCGCGATCGGCACGACGTGGAACGACGACGACGAGGCGCTCGTGAACTCGCTCGTCTCGCCCGGCCATCCTTCGACGCCCGGCTATTCCGATCCCCAGTACCCGTTCTTCGGGCGAATCGTCGACTGATCGGCAGTGGATGCCAGCCGCGCGACCAACGGTCCTAGTGCGCGAAAGGCAAGCGCTCGCCGGCAGTGATCGCAAACGAGAGCTTGTTCTCCGGTGGTGACAGCGGGCACGACCACCGCTCGTCGTACGCGCACGACGGGTTGTAGGCGAAATTGAAGTCGAGCACGATGTCCGCGCCGACGATGCCGAGGTCGGCGCCCTTGATCGTGTCGTAGAGATAGCGGCCGCCGCCGTAGGTGTCCGTGCCGCTCGTCGCATCCGAGAACGGCAGCCACAGGCCACCGCCGTAGCCTCCCAGCCAGTACATGGCGAGGGAGGCCTCGTGGCCGAGCATCGCGAAGCGCGCATGACCGACGCGCGTGCAGCGAAGCATCCCGTCGGCGGCAAGCGCGATCTCGAACGTGTGCCGGGGCGCCGTAGTGTCGATGACGCCCCGCACGCGAAACCGGGCATCGTAGGGATACCAGCGGGGCCCGTCCCAGGCCGCGCGCGCTTCGGGCTCGATCGGGCTGTCTGCATGCTCGCGCATCAGACGCGCCCGCGCCGAGCGGAACTGCGCGGCCGCCGACACGGGGTCCGTGCCCGCGAGCGCTCGCACGCCTGCGTAATGCTCCGCGACAGTGTGGCGCCAGTCGGCGAGCGTGAACGGATTGGTCGGAGCGCTCAATTGCGGGCTATTCGGTCGAAAGCTTCTCTTCGTTGGCGACGCCATGCGGCACGTGACCCGCGGCCACGTGCTTGAGCGCGGAATCGATGTGGGTGCGCTGGTCGTCGAAGAAGATGTCCGCGCGGAACGCGCGCAAAAACTCGCCCTTCTCGAGGCCGCCGAGGAACAGCGCCTCGTCGATGCGGATGTTCCATGCGCGGAGCGTGCGAATCACACGCTCGTGCGCGGGCGCGCTGCGGGCGGTGACGAGCGCCGTGCGGATCGGACTGCTGTCTTCCGGAAAGTCGGCCTGGATGCGATGCAGCCCCGCCAGGAATTCCTTGAACGGCCCGCCGGTGAGCGGCTCCAGGGCGGACTGCGTTTCGCTTTGCGAGAACGCCGCGAGGCCGCCGGCCTGGTAGATGCGCTCCGCCTCGTCCGAGAAGAGGACGGCATCGCCGTCGAACGCGATCCGCAGCTCGTCCGTCTCGTTCGTCCCGACGACGCTCGGGAAGATCGTCGCCGCCGCGTGGCCCTCGTCGAGCGCGCGCCGCACATCGCCCTGGTCGGCGGACAAAAAGAGATGCGCGCCGAACGCCGGCACGTACCGCGACGTGGGCTCTCCCTTGGTGAACGCCGCACGCGTGATATCGAGGCTGTAATGCTTGATCGAGTTGAACACGCGCAAGCCCGTGTCGGCGGAATTGCGCGACAGCAGGATCACCTCGACGTACTGCTTGTCCGGGCGATTCAAGCGTAAGAGCTTCTTCACGAGCACGAACGCCGGCCCCGGCGCGAGCATCTCGTCCTCGTGCTGGACCTGGTAGCGGTGGTACGCGTCGACGCCTTCCGCCGTGTAGATGCGGTGGCTTTCGGTGAGGTCGAACAGCGCGCGCGATGAAATCGCCACCACGAGCTTGCCGTCGAGCGTGGGCTTCGCCATGCGCGCAGTATAGCCGCGGCGAAAAATGGGGTCGAAGGAAAGTGGGGTCGGAGACGACTTTTGCGTGCGCGGCTAGTCCCGCGAATGGGCTGCGCCGAAATTCGTCTCTGACCCTACTTACGCGGCGCGGCGCAGTCCTCCGCCCAGCTCGACGAACACGGCACGCACTTCTTCCACCGCCCAATCGAGCGTGTCGCGGTCGATCGTGAGCGGCGGCGCGAACCGCACCACCGTGCCGTGCGTGTCCTTCGACAGAATGCCGCGCGCCAGCAGGCGGTCGACGACGTCACGCGCACTGATGCGGTCGCGATCGACCTCGACGCCGATGAACAGTCCCTTGCCGCGCACTTCGCGGATCAGCGGGCTCTTGACGGTGGAAAGGCGCTCCAGCAAATGCGCACCCTGCTCTGCCGAGCGGGCGATCAGGCCTTCGTCGAACAGCACGTCGAGCGCCGTCAGCGCGACGGCCGACGCGAGCGGATTGCCGCCGAACGTGCTGCCGTGGTCGCCCGGCGAGAACACCTGCATCAGGTCGTCGGTGCCGACCAGCGCCGACACGGGCAGGAGCCCGCCGCCGAGCGCCTTGCCGAGGATGACACCGTCGGGCCGGACATTCTCGTGCTCGCAGGCGAGGAACTTCCCGGTGCGGCCCATCCCCGTCTGAATCTCGTCGCAGATGAAGAGCACGTTGTTCTCGCGGCAGATGCGCGCGCACTGCGCGAGATAGCCGGCGGGAGGAACGATGATGCCCCCCTCGCCCTGGATCGGCTCGACCAGGAACGCGGCCGTGTTGGGGCCGATCGCCTGTGCGAGCGCGTTCGCATCGCCATAGGGCACGCTGCGAAAGCCGGGCGCAAACGGCCCGAACCCATCGCGATACTGCGGCTCCGACGAGAAGCCGACGATGGTGATCGAGCGGCCGTGGAAGTTGCCGTCGCAGACGATGACTTCCGCGCTGTCGGCAGCGATGCCTTTGACCTTGTACGCCCACTTGCGCGCCGCCTTGAGCGCCGTCTCGACCGCCTCGGCGCCGCCATTGGCGGGAAGCGCGCGATCGAGACCGGTGACCTCCGTAAGCCGCTTCAGCAGCGCCGGCAACAGTTCGTTGTGGAACACGCGCGAAGTCACGGCGAGGCGCTGCGCCTGCTCGACGAGCGCGCGCACGATGCGCGGATGCGCGTGGCCATGGCTCACGGCGGAGTACGCGCTCATCATGTCGAGGTAGCGGCGGCCATGCTCGTCCCACAGCCAGCAGCCGTCGCCGTGAGTGAGCACGACGGGAAGCGGATCGTAGTTGCGCGCCGCGTAGCGGCGTTCTCTCGCGATTGCGGTCGGAACGCCGAGCGTGCCGATCGTGGACGCCGGCGAAGTGCCGTTTGCCGGCTTGGTGCCTGCGCCGTTCGACGGCGCGTGGCCGAGGGGGAATCGGGTAGTCATCGCTGCTACTCCTTGTGAGAGTCTGGTTTCTGCTGCATCCGGAGCAGGAGGTGTGCCAGATCGAACATCGGCTCGTGGCCGCGGATCGACGCTAAGCAGCGCCTCAAAAATCAGTCGCGCCGGAGACCCGGCGCGCTCATCGAATTTTACACATTACGCGTCCAAAACGCCTGTTGCAGCGCAGCATGGACGTGCGCGAGGACCGGGCGATGACGCCGCAGTGAGCGATGAGCTTAACGGTGCAGCCGCTCGAGCAACGGTGCCCAGGCCTTCGCTTCCCTCGCGTGCGCCGCAGCAAGCGCGTTCGCGCGATATCGCGGATAGTCGGCGCGAAGCGCGAGCACTGCCGCATGAACGCTTTCCGCGTCCGGAGATGCGAGCGCAATCCCGGCCTCGAACGGCTCGATGAGCCTCGCGCTCCATGTGCCGGCGGTGACGGCAATGGGGCACCCTTGCGCAAGAGCGTCCAGCGTCACGCCGCTGACGCGATCGGCGAATTCGACGGCATCGTACGGCTGCAGGCAGATGCTGCCCGGAAAGTTCGCCATGTATTCCTCCGGCGACGGTGTCTCCGTGATGAGCGTCAACGGTCCGTAGTGCGTCGCTTCGAGCCGCGCGATGTCGGCGCGCGTCGGATCGTCGTACTTCCCATAGTGATCGGGCGTGATCTGCACGGCAATCGGGATGTCCGCACCCATCGATGCGAGCCGTTGAACGAGATCCACCACGATGCCGAAGCCCTTGTCCCGGCGCGCCGCCCCGGCATGAAGAAGCCGCCGGAACGGTACCGGGCGTCCTTCGCGCGACGTGTCGGGGGCTGGATACGGCAGCACCGCGACGTGCCGAAAGCCGCAGCCGCGGAAGACCTCGACCAGACGTTCGGTCGTGCAGAAGATCACGAGGTCCGGCTGCCGCGCCGCGATGAGCCGGAAAAGCCGGCGCTTCGACGGCGTGTCGCGCAACCAGTGGAAGTACAGGAAGACGCGGTCGGCGGGCAATCGTCCCGGCGCCGCGAGCGCAATGAGCACGAGGTCCCGCGTGCGCGCCGTCGTCAGGACTACCCGCGCCGGCGTTCGCAGCAGCCGATGCAACAGCCGCAGCATCTGTTGCAGACGTTCGCGCCGACGGAAGTGCGAATGGACGGTGACATCGCCGCCGAAGCCCATGGGCCGCGCCGCGTCGTTTTCCGGTGCCTCGCCTTTCCACAGCTCGATCGCGTGGCCGTGCAGCGCCCGCAAGAGGCTCGATACGAGCGAATGGCAATGTCCGGAATAATCCTCGAGCGTGGGCTCGACGACGTGCAGCGGAACGCTCACCGGCGCGGCAATCGCATGAGCTTCGCGTAGCGGTAGTACGTTCCCTCGGCCGTCGCGACCGCCAGCATGAACCCCTCGCGGCCATCCAGAAACCCGGCGCGGAGCACGTAGGTGCGAAAGAACGCCCACAGCCCGCGTGCGATCGCTTCGCCGAGCCCGGCAGCCCTGCCCTCCCGCCGCAGCTGCTCGGCGCTCGCCGTCGAATAGCGGTTCATCTTCTCCACGAGATCATCGAGATCGACGAACGTCTCGTGCAGCATGGGCTCGGTGAGCGTCGCCACCGCGCCGTCGACGACGAGGCGTTCGTGGACGATGTCGGCGGAGAAGCGCCCGCGATCGCGGCGAAACAGGCGCACGACGTAATCCGGCCACCATCCCGAGTGGCGCATGAAGCGACCGCAAAAGCTGGATCGCCGCGGCACCCGGTACGCGACGACGTCCCGGCTCGCGGAAGCGATTGCGCGCCGGATTTCCGCCGCCGACGCGTCCGTCAGCCACTCGTCGGCGTCGAGCGAGAGCACCCAATCGCCGGTCGCAAGATCGAGCGCGCGATTCTTCTGCGGCCCGAAGCCCGGCCAGTCCGCCGTCACGCTGACTTTGGCGCCGTGCTCGCGCGCGATGTCGGCGGTGCGATCGTCACTCCCCGAATCGACGACGACGATCTCGTCGGCGAACGCGACCGAGCGGAGCGTGCGCGCGATCGACGCTTCCTCGTTTTTCGCAATCACGATGACGGAGAGCACCGCTCCAACACCTTCGCGCTTCGCGCTCCGGTATTCGTCCTCGGGACGGCCCGTCGGACTCATGCGTGGAGCATCCGCCTTCGCGCAACAGGCGCATCGTTCATGTCGCGATCCGATGCCGTGTAGTCGCCGGACGTCCCGGAAGGTCGAGCGCCGTCGTCGCGGACGGCGTTCGTGCGATGATCTTGCCGCGGCGAACGACGGCGAGCCTCGTCGCCTTGAGGCGAATCGCCTCGACTGGATCGCGCGCCTCGAGCAGCACGAAATCGGCGTGGCATCCCGGTGCGACGCCGTAGCCCTCGAGACCCAGGATCCTGGCCGGCACCCTCGTCACCGCGTCGAAGCACGCGCGCATTCCGTGCTGCCCCGTCATCTGCGCCACGTGCAAGCCCATGTGCGCGACGTCGAGCATGTCGGCGGCACCCAGCGGATACCACGGGTCGAGCACGCAGTCGTGACCAAGCGCGACGTCGATGCCCGCCGCCATGAGTTCCGGCACGCGCGTCATCCCGCGGCGCTTCGGATAGGTGTCGTGCCGTCCCTGGATCGTGATGTTGATCAGCGGATTGGCGACGGCGGCCACCTGCGCCTCCGCAATCAGCGGGATCAGCTTCGAGACGTAGTAATTGTCCATCGAATGCATCGAGGTGAGATGCGAACCGGTGACGCGGCCGCCGAGACCGTGACGCAGCGTCTCCCGCGCGAGCGATTCGATGTGCCGCGACATCGGGTCGTCGGTCTCGTCGCAATGCATGTCGACTCGCAGTCCCCGCGCGGCCGCGATCTCGCAAAGAATGCGCACCGACTCCGCGCCCTCGGCCATCGTGCGCTCGAAGTGCGGAATGCCGCCGACCACGTCGACGCCCTTGTCCAGCGCCCGCTCGAGGTTCGCCCGCGCGCCGCTGCTGCGCAAGAGGCCGTCCTGCGGAAACGCGACGAGCTGCAGATCGAGATACGGCGCGACGCGCTTGCGCACGTCGAGCAGCGCGTCGACCGCCATGAGCCGCGAATCGCAGACGTCGACGTGCGAGCGTATGGCGAGAAGCCCCTTGCCGACCGCCCAGTCGCAGTACTCGAGCGCGCGCCCGGCGATGGCCTCCGTCGTGAGCGTCGGCTTCAACTCGCCCCAAAGCGCGATGCCCTCGAGCAGCGTTCCCGACCCGTTGACCCTCGGCAGTCCGTACGACAGCGTCGAATCCATGTGGAAGTGGGCATCGACGAACGGGGGCGTCACGAGCTGCCCCTCGGCGTCGAGCTCGACCGCACCGCCGACGGAGCCGAGCTCGGCGTGCTGCGCGACTGCCTCGATGCGGCCATCGCGCACGGCAATGTCGAGGCCCCGGCGGCCGTCCGGCAGCGTGGCGTTCCGCACGACGAGATCGTATCGGGTGGAAGAAGGCGACGTCGTCATCGCTCACCTTTGCGATAGGGTTTCATGAGCGCCTGCGGATAGGCGGCACGCCGCGCCATCACGACCAGCGCCAGGATCGACAAAGCATAGGGCAGCATGAGGTAGATCTGGTAAGGAAGTTTGGCGCCGCTCGTCTGCTGGAGACGAAGCTGCAGCGCGTCGAACGCCGCGAACAGCAGCGCGCCGGCGAGCGCCTTGCCGGGACGCCACGAGGCGAAGACGACGAGCGCCACGCAGATCCAGCCGCGGCCGTTCACCATGTTGAAGAAGAACGCATTGAATGCCGACAGCGTGAGGAAAGCCCCCGCGACGCCCATCAGCGCCGACCCCGCGACGACCGTCCACATCCGCACGGCGATGACGTCGATGCCCTGTCCCTCGGCCGCACCGGGATTTTCGCCGACCATCCGCACTGCGAGTCCCGCGGGCGTGCGATTGAGCGCGTAGGCAAGCAACGGGACCAAGGCCAGCGCGAGCAACGTGAGCGGCGTTTGCGTCGACAGGAGCGGCACCCCGAGCGAGGTCATCGGCGCGAACGGCTCGATCGTCGGCGGTGTCGTGACGCGCGGCAACAGCACGCGGTACGCGTACGCCGCGAGGCTCGTGCCGAACAGCGTCACGCCGAGGCCCGACACGTGCTGGGACAATCCGAGCGGGACCGTCAGCACCGCATGAAGCAGGCCAAGCGCTGCACCCGCGATGGCAGCGACGCCGACACCCGACCACAGCGTCGCGCCCTGGTAGACGGCGAACCAGCCCGTGAACGCGCCGACGACCATGATGCCCTCGATGCCCAGGTTCAGCACTCCCGCACGCTCGCACAGCAGCACACCGAGCGTACCGAAGATGAGGGGCGTCGCGATCCGCAGCACGGCGACCCAGAACGGGATCCCCGCGACGACGTCGAGAATGTCGCCGCTCACTTGAAGCGGATCCGGTAGCGCGCGAGCATCGAGGCCACCAGCATCGCTATGAGGGAGGCGGCGACGATGACGTCCGCAATGTACGTGGGCACGGCGATGGCCCGGCTCATGCTGTCGGCGCCGACCAGGATGCCGGCGACGAAGATCGCGGCGGCGACGACGCCGAGAGGATTCAACTGCGCCAGCATCGCGATGACGATGCCGCTGTAGCCGTAGCCCGGCGACATGTCGAGCGTCACGTAACCGGCACGTCCCATGACCTCGATGGCGCCGGCAAGACCCGCAAGCGCGCCCGACAGCAGCGCGGTTTTGAGGACCACCGCCTGCACCGGAAGGCCGGCGAACGCCGCCGCACGCGCGTTCGCGCCGACTGCGCGCATCTCGAATCCGAACGCGGTGAAGCGGTCGACGATCCAGACGATCACGGCGAGCGCGAGCGCGATCAGGAGTCCGGAATGGACGCGCGAGCGCTCCGCGAGCTTGCCGAGCTCCAGCTCTTCGGGGATCGCCACCGACTGCGGCCAGCCCATCGCCATGGGATCCTTCATCGGACCGTCGAGCATCATCGACACGAACAGGAGCGCAATGAAGTTGAGCAGAAGCGTCGTGACGACTTCGTCGACGTGAAATCGCGTCTTGAGCAGCGCAGGGCCGATCAGCAGCAGCGCTCCGGCGGCCATCGCGGCCGCCACGACCAGCGGAAACACGACCGCGGTCGGCAGTGAAAGCCCGGCGTTGGCGACGCCAACCGCAGCCAATGCGCCGGCGTAAAGCTGCCCTTCGGCACCGATGTTGTAGAGCTTCGCCCGAAAGGCCACGGTGACCGCAAGGCCGGTGATGATGAGCGGCGTCGCGCGAGTGAGCGTCTCGGAAATAGCAAAGGTGGATCCTGCGGCGCCCTCGAGCAGCAGGCGGTACGCGCCGCCGACGGGCGCGCCGGACCACGCGACCAGCAGCGAGCACACGACGAGTGTGACGGCAATTGCCGCAAACGGCGCCGCAACCTGCAGCGTGCGCGAGACTTCGGCGCGCGCCTCAAGCCGCACGTGTGACCTCGTCGCTGCCCGCTTCGCCCCCGCCCGCCATGGCGAGGCCGATCTCGGAGAGCGTCCATGTCTTCGCAGGCCGCGCTTCCGAGAGCCTCCCGTGAAACATCACCGCGATCGCATCGGCGAGCGCGAAAATTTCATCGAGGTCCTCGGAGATCAGCAACACGGCGGCGCCGGCGGACGCGGCATCGAGCAGGCACTGATGCACATACGCGAGCGCGCCGATGTCGAGTCCCCACGTCGGGTGATCGGCGACGATCAGCGTCGGCGTCGCCGAGGCGCCGACGCTGAGGGCGCGTCCCAGAATCAGCTTTTGCATGTTGCCGCCCGACAACGAGCGCGCGGGCACGTCGATGCCGGACAGGCGCACGTCGAACCGGTGCACGATGCTGTTCGCGTGCATTCGGCTCGCGCTGCGGCGCACGAATCCGGCGCGGGTGAATGCGGCGGTGCGCAGGTGTTCCGAGATGGCGTTTTCCCAGACCGTCAGGTCCCCGATGACGCCGATCGCGTGCCGATCCTCGGGGACGCGCGCGACTCGCGCGGCCACCCAGTCGCGCGGCGTCGCCGACAATCTTCGACCCAGCAGCTCGACCGTGCCGCGATCCGGCGCGAGCGTTCCCGACAGCAGCTGCGCGAGCGCGTGCTGGCCGTTGCCCGCGACCCCGGCAATCGCAACGATTTCGCCCGAGCGCACCGAGACGTCGACATCGTCCAGCAGCACGCC
>Ga0070670_100001480_pt1 | contig 18918 bp, 18 predicted proteins | sample KBSS63metaG_FD_64665 | JGI IMG/M metagenome (GOLD analysis project Ga0070670, IMG submission 64665) | Switchgrass rhizosphere microbial communities from Kellogg Biological Station, Michigan, USA - KBS S6-3 metaG | ecosystem: Host-associated > Plants > Roots > Rhizosphere > Soil ... | reverse complement strand
GCCTTCGCGCGCTCGATCGATTCCTGCGCGTCGGCTGCCAGCACGAAGCCTTTCGCCACGGAATCGAGCGCCGCGGCGGTGAACTTGTCGACGTAATCCTGATGCGACGAGTAGAGCGTGCTCAGCACCGCCGTCGTGAACGGCACATGCGTGCCACCCAACCCGCACGTGTCGGCCGCTTCCTTCGCGAACGGCACGTCGATCTCCGCGCTGCGGATGGCGCCGATGGCGTTGCCGAAGCTGTCGCGCTGCACCCCGGCCGCCGGAGGGTTTGTCAGCACGAACCGCCCCGCAATGGGCGGCGCGATGCCGTCGCGGATCCACTTCACCATCGCGTCGATGGACGACGCGTAGAAGTAGCGCGTCTCCACCCGCGACCGTGCCGGCGTCGCGCACGTGTCCTGCGCGAGCTGCGCGATGTCGCGTTGCAGCAGCGCCGCGCGCGATAACAGGGAATACTGGTCGGAGTGCGACATCCCGGCGACCGGCCACATGCGGAAGATGTCGGTGTCGGCTTGCGCGGTGGAGATCTCGTTCGTCTGTCCTGCGAACTCGGTCTCGCTCAACACTTTCATCACCTTCGTGGGCGCGTTGTTGCAGATGATCTCGCCGCCCTCGGACATGATGATGCCGTCGTACACGGGGTCTCGCGGATGGACCGCGTTGGCGTAGACGCCGAGGCGACCCGCCGACTGCGATTCGCCGACCCCGATCACGCGCTGGGCGCTCAGCCCGCCCAGGACCGCGGGCACGTTGCGCACCGCGGCGGCGGCCTGGGAGAAGATGTCGTAGGAAAGAACGTCGTTGGGCAGCGTGCCGCCCGCATTCACATTGAGCGTGCCGTAGCGCGCCGGGCTCCAGTTGCGCAGACCGTTCGGCAGGCTGTTGAGCCCGGCGTTCTGCGCCGACACCTCGACGTACGCATAGCCCTCGCGCAGGTAGAAGGCCTTGGGCTTGAGCCACCAGACCGGCGTGTCGTAGCCGTTCGTCACATTCGTCCATTCCACGACGACCGTGCCGTTGAACTTGGCGGGGTCGGTGGGCCGGATCACTCTCATCCGCGACTTGTACGGCACGTTCGGCGTGACGACGTTGGCGACCGGCGTGCACCGCGCGGTGTTGCCGACCGCACCGCCCGGATTGGCGGCGTCGTAGCGATTCGCGGTGCCTTCGAAGAAGAACTCTTCCTCGACGAAGCCGAAGTTCCTGAGGACGATGTCCGTCGCCCAGTATGTGTAGTTGCGGCTCGGCGAGCCGGGCGTGTCGCCGGGGATCGGGCCGGTGACGGCGGGCGTCGGAACCACCGCTTGCGCGGTGGCCGCGCAAAGTGCGGCCGCCGCCACGAGCGTGCGTCCGCAGCGCCAAATGCGCGGAAGGATGATCGAGCGATGCATGTAATTCCTCCTGTGTGATCTCTTCGCCGGGCCTCGTTCGCGGGCGCACGCGGGACGCGCGGCCGGCGCGGAGTGGCCACCATGCGAATAGAACGCCGTACTGATATGGCGATTCTTGCCCGCACCCCCGCGGAAGTCAAGCGCGCCGACCCCGACATCGGGCGCACGAAGCAACGCGACGCTATTCCTTGGTGAGCAGCAAATCTTCCATGACGAGGAACCGCAGGTCCGACCCGAAGAACATGTCCAGTGCATCGGTCGGCGTGCATACGATCGGCTCGCCGCGCCGGTTCATCGACGTATTGAGCACGACGGCACGCCCCGTGCGCCGCTCGACCTCGCGGATCAGCCGGTGGAAGCGGGGATTCGCGGCTTCGCTCACGACCTGCGCACGCGCGGTGCCGTCCTTGTGCACGACCTCGGGGATCCGCGCGTGCCAGTGGGGCGCGACCGCGAAGGCAACGGTCATGAAATCCGCCGGATGATCGGACTGCAGGACGTCTCGCGCGACGCTTTCCAGCATGCTGGGACAAAACGGCCGCCAGCGCTCGCGATACTTGATTTGCGCGTTGATGCGCTCCGCCATCCCGGCACGGCCAGGATCGCCCAGGATGCTGCGGTTGCCAAGCGCCCGCGGCCCGAACTCCATGCGGCCCTGAAACCAGGCGAGCGGGTGCCCGCCCGCAATGATCTCGGCCGCCCGCGCCGGCGCATCGTCGAGCCGCGCCCATCGCGGACGTTGCCCGTGATCGCGGCAGGCGGCAATGCACTCGTCCGTGCTGAAGGACGGCCCGAGGTAGACGTGCTCGAGCCTTTGCACGCGCTCGCCGAGTGCCGTCGCCGCGAAGGAGGCGGCGCCGACGGACGTTCCGGCATCACCGGCCGCCGGTTGCACGAACAACGACTCGAGATGCGGCCATTGGAGAAGCCGATGGTTGAGCTTGACGTTGAGCGCGACGCCGCCGGCAAAGCACAGGCGGCCCGTCTCGCGAACGATGCCGCCGACGTAGTGTTCGATGAGCTCGAGCGCTGCATGCTCGAGCAGCTTCTGGGCGGCAGCCGCGTAGTGGATGTACGGCTCGTCGACGTCCTCGCTCGCGCGCACCGGCCCCAGCCAGCGGACGAACGCATCGCTGAAGTCGTACGTCCTGCCGTTCGCGCGATGCCGCCTGCGACCGATCACGTTGATGAGCCGCGTGTTCACCTCGAAGCGGCCCGCGTGGCAACGAATCAGGCGCGAGAGGTCGATCCGGTGCGGATCGCCGTAAGGCGCCATCCCCATCACCTTGTACTCGCCGTCCTGGATCTCGAAGCCGAGGTATTCGGTGATGGTGCCGTACAGCCAGCCGAGCGAATCCGGGTCGTAGAACTCCTTGATCCTGTGAATCCTGCCGTTCTCGCCATACCCGAAGAACATCGTGGCGTATTCCCCCTTGCCGTCGATGCTGACGATCGCCGTCTTGCCGTCGAATCCGCTCAGGTGATAGGCGCTGCTCGCGTGGGCGAGGTGATGCTCGACCGGCACGAACCGCACGCGCCCCGGGCCGATGCCGACCTCGTCGAGAAGCGTGAGCACGCTCGCCGTCTTCCGGCGCAGCTTCTGGTTGCCGTCGTACAAGGCCCGCAGCGCGCGTCCCGGCTCGTACCAGTGGCGGCGGGCATAGTGCCATCGCGCCGGGCTCGAAAGCCCGACGGCCGAATACGGATAGGCGACGACGTCGATCTGCTCCGGGCGAAGGCGGGCCTGCGCGAGACAGAACCGGATGGCGTTGATCGGCTGGCGGCGCTTCGCATGCTTGACGCGAATGAAGCGCTCCTCCTCGGCAGCGGCGACGAGTCTGCCGTCGACGAACAGCGCCGCCGAGTTATCGTGCAGCGCGGGGCCGGTTACGCCGAGAATGTTCATCGGTTTCGGCCGCCGCGATCGCGCCGGGCGCGCACCAGCGCTGCGCGCCGGGGGCCGCTGATTCGTCGCCTGGGTTAGCTCGGCTTGACCCGAATGGCGATCGCGTAGCAGAGGATCGCGGGCTCTTTGCTCGAGAACATCTGCGAGCGCCCCTGGTCGAGGCAGTACACGTTGAGCAGCGCATCGGCGCCTCGGGCCGCCGCCTCGTTGTTGAGGGCCGCGACAGCCTGTTCGCGAGTTGCAAACGTGGGTAACGCGAAGGCCGAGCGCCATGTGTCACCGCCCCACAGACGGCCCACGACCTCGTAACGATCCGCAACCAACTGGCTGAAGGTGTACTGGCGCAAGTCCGACGTACGAGACTCCGGCGCTTGCGCAAGGGCCGGGGTCTGCAGGACGACCAGCGTGCTCGCAAGGAGCGCGCAAAGCCGTGAGCAGCGGGTGTCCATTGATCTCTCCTTCGCGGGACGGCGGATGCACTTCATGGTACCTCACCGCGCGCCGGCCCGGCCTTCCACCGGGTCCATCCGGCCACGGGAGCCGTCGCTTGCATTTTATTTTATTTTTGATAAAGTAAAGTTAAACTGACGTAGCACGAAGCGCCTCAGTTCCGGACGCCCCATGGCAACTCGAAGCTACCACTCCGAATATCGCCGCCGCCAGCAGGCGGAGCGCAGGGCGCACATCGCTGCCGCCGCCGCGGCGCTCCATGCGAGGAAAGGTGCGAACGGCACGAGCTACGCCGACATCGCCGCCGAGGCGCGCGTATCGCTGCCCACCGTCTATGCGCACTTTCCCACACAGCGCGAGCTGCTCGAAGGTTGCACGAGTCACGTCGCCGCGAGCGCGCCGGTCGTTCCCGCCGACAAAATCCTGGCAGCGCCCGACCTCTCCGCAGCCGCCGGGTTGCTGGTCGAAGCCGTCATGGAACGGCACCTGCACTTCGAGCCGTGGCTTGCCTGGCGGGAAGATCGCGTCATCCCCTTTCTGGCCGAAATGTCCGCCGCTTGGCGCGAGGAGCTGGGCGCATTGATCGCCCGCGTCCTGAAGCAGCATCTCTCCCCCCTCGAGCATCGCGAAACGGTCGCCGGGTGGGAATCGGTGCTGTCGTTCGATTTCTGGTACCGCCTGACACGCGGTCACCAACTGTCGCGTCCTGCCGTGCGCCGCGTGATCATGCGAAGCCTCGACGCGATCGCCCGCCCGCAGGAAGCGCGCCCAACCAAAGCGAGTGCAAGGAGAAAGCGATGACATCATCTGCCGTTGCGTCGATCCACGAGATTGCGGAGGACACTTACCGCATCAATGTCGCGATGCCCGACCTCTTGCCCGGCGGGTTCTCGTTCAACCAGTACCTCGTGGTCGACGACAAGCCGCTCCTGTTTCACACCGGCCCAAGAAAGCTCTTCCCGCTCATCCGGCAGCAGATCGACACAGTGTTGCCGGTATCGAAGCTCCGCTTCATCGCGTTTTCGCACGTGGAGGCGGACGAGTGCGGCGGCCTCGCCGACTTCCTGGCGGCCGCGCCGGGGTCGCGTCCCGTTTGCAGCGATGTGGCGGCGATGGTGTCGGTGAGCGATCTTGTCGACGTCGAGCCGCTCGGCATGGCCGACGGCCAATCGCTCGACCTCGGGCGGCACAAGCTCGTCTGGCAGTCGACGCCGCATTTGCCGCACGGCTGGGAATGTGGCTACTTCTTCGACACGACGACCGGAACGCTTTTCTGCGGCGATCTCTTCACCCAACCGGGCACCGGTGCGCGGCCGCTCGTCGACGACGACATCCTCACGCCAAGCGAAGCGTTCCGCAAGCAGATGGATTACTACGCGCACGCTGCTGACACTTCGCGTCTGCTCGACAAGCTCGCGGATCTGGGGCCGGCGCGCCTCGCCTGCATGCACGGCAGCGCGTGGCAAGGCGACGGTCGCGCAATGTTGCGGAAGCTGTCCAGCGCCCTGGCGCAGCACTAGCCGGCTCGTGATCCGGGATCAGCGCCGTCTCGGAACTCCCTTTGGGTCGAAGGTCGAACGCTAACGCTTGCGAAGCGAGATACCGAGCAGCACGATACCGAGGGCCACGATCGCCAGGGTAGTGGGCTCCGGCACAACTGCAGCAACCTCGACAGGCGCGAGCGTCTGCGTGAACTCGGGCGACGCGCTGAGCGGGCCGTTCGTCGTCATCATGGCAAGCACGATGTCCTCGACGGTAACGACGTTCCCCCCAGCGCCGACCGCGCCATCGTTCGGAGGCAGACGCGGCGAAGGCTTCGCGTTCGAAGCGATTGTCGCGGTACGGGTCGCGCCCGCGGAGCCATTGCAGGAGGCTCGAGCCGAGATACGCCGGAAAGAACAGCACGCCCCAGTGCTCGTATTGGCGCACGTGCACGTGCTCGTGCTCTCGCACGCGACGCAGCGCGTGGTCGTCGCGACCGATGATCACATGGCCGAGCGTGATGGCGTCGAACTGCAAACGTCGCGGAAGCAGTCCGACAAGAAATGCGACACGACCGCCCGCCGCTTCGATTGCGCCGTCGATTGCGCGCAGTCGCGCGCCGGTCACCCACGCGGCGAGGGCAAGCGCCAATCCGACCAACGTCGCAGGAAGCGCCCAGGCATAACGAAGACCAAGAAGCGAGAAGCGCATGAGCCAGGACGCGACAACGCAACCCGCAGCCGCTCCGCCCGCGCGATCAGCCGGGCGCGCCGGCGCGCACGCGGAGCCATTTCTCGAGACGAATGCCATCGACCGCTTCGCCGTACATGCGCGTCTTCAGGAGCCGCTCGTGATACCCGTGCTCGTTGTAGAAGCAGCGTGCCGCGACATTGTCGCGACGCGCATCGACGCGAATGCGCTGCGAGCCCGCGGCTCTCGCCACCGCTTCGAGCCAGCGCAGCAGCGCGCTTCCCACTCCGTGCCGCTGATGCGACGCGTGAACCGCGAAAAGCACGAGGTACGCGTCGTCTTCGAGGTATTCCATGATGCCGAATGCGATGAGCTGCCCGTCGCGCCGGACCACGGCTGCATTGGTGTCGGGATCGGCTATTGCTCTCGCCACTCTTTCGGGCCGCCAGCGCCACTCGAGCCCGTACTCGATGAGATCGCGGGACATGACGGCGATCGCGGCGGCATCGCCGCGCCTTGCTATCGTGACCGCGGGCTCGACGGTCATCCGTCGTCTGCGCCGCCTTTTACGGCGCGATGTAGGCCGTCTTCACCGCGGTGAAGAATTCCGCGGCGAACCGCCCCTGCTCGCGGGGCCCGTAGCTCGAGCCTTTGCGCCCGCCGAACGGAACGTGGTAATCGACGCCCGCCGTCGGCAGATTGACCATCACCATCCCTGCCTGCGCGTGGCGCTTGAAGTGCGACGCATGCTTGAGCGACGTCGTGACGACGCCCGCGCAAAGACCGAACTCGGTGTCGTTCGCGAGCGCGAGCGCCTCGTCGTAGTCCTTCGCGCGGACCACGCACGCGACGGGGCCGAAGATCTCTTCCCGCGCGATGCGCATCGCGTTGCTGGCGTTCGTGAAGAGCGCCGGCGAGAGGTAATAGCCATTGCTGCCGCGATTCAGCCGCTCACCGCCCCATTCGAGCTTTGCGCCCTCGCTCTTGCCGATCTCGATGTAGCGCTGGTCCTGCTCGAGCTGGCTCGGGTCGACGACGGGACCGATGTCCGTTCCCGGCGCCAGCGCATCGTCGACCTTCAGCGCCTTCAACTTCTCGGTCATTGCCGCGACGAAGCGGTCGTGAATGCCGGCGGTGACGATGAGGCGCGACGACGCCGTGCAGCGTTGACCGGTCGAGAAATAGGCACCCTGGATCGCGCAGTTGACGGCGGTCGGAAGATCCGCGTCGTCGAGCACGAGCAGCGGGTTCTTGCCGCCCATTTCGAGCTGCATCTTGGCCATCCGCGCGATCGCCTTCGCGGCGATCGCACGCCCCGTGCCGACCGAGCCCGTGAAACTGATCCCCGCCACGTCGGGGTCGTTGACGAGCGCTTCGCCCACGACGGAGCCCCGTCCCATCACGAGGTTGAAGACGCCCTTGGGAACGCCGGCCTTCACGAGGATCTCGCTCAATGCCCACGCGCAGCCGGGGACGAGATCCGCCGGCTTGAACACGACGGTGTTGCCGTACGCGAGCGCGGGCGCGATCTTCCACGCCGGAATCGCAATCGGAAAATTCCACGGCGTGATGAGGCCGACGACGCCGATCGGCTCGCGGGTCACTTCGACCTCGATGCCCGGGCGAACCGACGGCAGTTTCTCGCCTGCCAGCCGCAGCACCTCGCCTGCGAAGAACTTGAAGATGTGGCCGGCCCGGGCAGCTTCGCCGACGCCCTCGGGAAGCGTCTTGCCTTCCTCGCGCGAAAGCAGCCGTCCCAGCTCGTCCTTGCGGGCGAGGATCTCGTTGCCGACACGATCGAGCAGGATCGACCGGTCCTGGATCGAGCCCGCCGCCCAGGCCGGAGCAGCGGCCTTGGCGGCGGCAATCGCGGCCTTCGCCTGCGTCGCGTCCGCTTGCGCGTACTCGCCGATCACGTCGTCGACGTTCGACGGATTGCGGTTGGGCGAAGCCGAGGCGCCGGCTACCCATTCGCCGCCGATGTAGTTGCGGTGAAGCTCGGTCATGATTGGGCTCCTTCGAAAGCGGAGGCGACGCTCTTTAGATGAGACCGCGTCGTGCGAGATTGGCCATCAGCGCACCGGCGCCGAACGTCCAGGGGCGGATCTTGTCCGAGTGATCGACGCGATTGACGAGCGCGCCGAGCTGCGGTGTCGAGATGGTGACGACGTCGCCGACCGCGTGCGTGAAGCCCTGGCCCGGACCGAACCGATCCTTCGTCGGCGCGAACATCGTGCCGAGAAAGAGGACGAGGCCGTCAGGATACTGGTGGTTGGGCCCGATCGCGTGCGCCACGAGATCGAGAGGGTCGCGGCTTATCATCGACATCGAGCTCGAGCCGTCGAGCGTGAAGCCCTCGGGACCCTGCACCTTCATCGCGAGCTCGCAGCGGCGCACGTCGTCGATGCCGAAGCCGTCATCGAAAAGACGGATGAACGGCCCGATCGCGCACGACGCGTTGTTGTCCTTGGCCTTGCCGAGCAGCAGCGCGCTGCGTCCTTCGAAGTCGCGCAGGTTGACGTCGTTGCCGAGCGTCGCTCCCACCGTCTCCCCCCGGCTGTTGACGACCAGCACGATCTCGGGCTCCGGGTTGTTCCATTCCGACTTCGGATGAATGCCGATATCGGCGCCGAGACCGACCGCGGACATCGGCTGCGCCTTCGTGAAAATCTCCGCATCGGGACCGATTCCGACTTCGAGATACTGCGACCAGGCGCCCGCCTTCACGAGCGCCTCTTTCACGCGCTTCGCTTCGGGTGAGCCGGGACGCACGCTTCGCAAGTCCTCGCCGATGGCCGCAACCAGCGATTGACGCACCGACTCGGCCTTCGCGGGATCGCCGCGGGTGTGCTCCTCGATGACGCGCTCCAGCATGCTGGAGACGAACGTGACGCCGCTCGCCTTGATCGCCTGCAGGTCGCAAGGCGCAAGCAGGTAAGGTTTTCCGTTGTCCTGGCGATCGGCCGCGGAGTTCGCGAGCACGTCGGAAAGGGCCGCCAGCTTCGGAAGTCCCGTCGCGGCCCGAACGGTCCGAGCCGCATCCGGCAACTCCATCAGTGCGCTGGCGGTGGGCGCGATGGTCGAAAGATCGTGCAGCGCGTCGCCGACTGCGACGACGAGCACGGGACCCGACGCGTTGGACTGCCACATGCGACCGACGAGTGTCGCCCGCTCTCGATCCGCGGGCAGGCAGGTTTGAGCGGTGAGGGGCGCGTTCATGCCTCGCATTATGTGGGAAAGGAGCGATTTGCGGCATACTTGAAGCGCACCCTTGTGCGAGCGTACGCACGACCGTCCAGCACGACCCTATGCCCGATAACCCGCACCATCGCAGCGACGTCCTGTTCCCGGAGATCGACCCTTACGAGGCCGGCACTCTCGCCGTCGACGCGCGGCACACCTTGCACTGGGAAGCCTGCGGCAACCCCGCGGGCGTGCCGCTCGTCTTCCTCCACGGCGGCCCGGGCGGCGGCTGCCTGCCGCATCATCGCCGCTACTTCGATCCGTCCTTCTGGCGCATCGTGCTGGTCGATCAGCGCGGCGCCGGCCGTTCGACGCCGTGCGCCGAGATCGCCGACAACACGACCGCGCACCTCGTCGCCGATCTCGAGCGCCTGCGCCAGCACCTCAACATCGACCGCTGGCTGCTGTTCGGCGGGTCGTGGGGATCGACGCTCGCGCTCGTTTACGCACAGGCGTATCCTCAGCGCTGCCTCGGCCTCGTGCTGCGCGGGATCTTCCTCGCGCGGCCGTCCGAGCTCGACTGGTTCATGCACGGGATGCGCTACGTGTTCCCCGAAGCGTGGCGCGCCTTCGCGGAATTCCTGCCGCCTGGCGAGCGCTCCGACTTGCTCGGTAACTACTACCGCCGACTGACGCATCCCGATCGCAGCATCCACATGCCGGCCGCGCAAGCGTGGGACCGCTACGAAGGCGCGTGCTCCAAGCTCCTGCCGCCGAACGAGCCGTTGAAGTTCGACACCGACTCGGCGTCGCTCGCGATCGCCCGCATCGAGGCGCACTACTTCGTTCACCAGGCCTTCCTGCAGCCGAACGAGGTGCTCGCGAACATCGGGCGAATCCGTCATCTGCCCTGCACGATCGTCCAGGGCCGCTACGACATCATCTGCCCGCCGGTCACGGCCGACGCGCTGGCACGCGCATGGCCGGAGGCCGAGTACATCATCGTTCCCGACGCCGGCCACTCGGTGCGCGAGCCGGGGATCACGCTCGAGCTCGTCGCAGCCGTGAAGCGGATGCAGCGGAAGGTGCGGCGCTAGCGTTGCGCCTTCAGGTCGTCCGCGCCGCGCTCGCGCGACGCAGTCACCACGAACTGCAGATCGACTTCGTCGCCGACCAGCGGGTAGCCGAAGTCCATGCCGAACGCGCCGCGCGAGATGCGACCGACGACCTCGGCATCGCAAGTCTCCTTCGACTCGTCGCGCGATCCGCACTCGAGGCCGATGACGTCGAAGCGCACAGCGCGGGTGACGCCGCGCAGCGTGACGTCGCCCTCGACGGCGGCAAGACGCGTCCCTTCGTAGACGATGCGCTTCGAGCGGAAGTGCATCCGCGGGTAGTGCGCGGTGTCGAACATGACGCCGCTCCGCAGGAACGCGTCGCGGAGGTCCCAGCCGGTGTCGACCGCGCGCGTGTCGATGTCGAACTGGACGCGCTCGACGCGATGCTCCCCGTCCATGAGTATGGTTCCGGTCGTCCGTCCAAGCCGTCCGTGCTCCTTCTCGACGCCGAGCGATGCCACGGCGAATCGCGCCGTCGTGCGGTCCGGGTCCACGCGAAACGCAACGGGAGAGCCGACAATGCTCGCGGCACTCGCCAGCGCGCATGCGAAGAGCAACGCCGCCGGCAGGGCTTGCGTCACTGCAGCTCGGGTGATCGCGGCTTGCGGCATTGGTAATCGAAGCCTCGTTACGTCACCGATTGTCATTGGCGTTTCGAGGAACGGTCAAGTTTGCGCTATTGCATCGTCGACGGTGCCGAAGCCAGGCGGCGCATCCGCCGCCGGTATAATCGGCGCACCCCTTTTATGAGAGAAACAAGCGTCCCGGCCGTTTATTCCGCGCCCGACAAGGGGAACCGCAGCGCGGGCGCGGCGGAGTCGAGCCGCGCGTGGCTCGCACGGAGCCTTGCCGCAGTCTGGCATCCCTGCACGCAGATGAAGCAGCACGAGTCGTTGCCGCTCGTGCCCATCGCGCGCGGCGACGGTGCGTGGCTCTTCGACTTCGACGGACGCAGGTATCTGGACGGCGTGAGCTCGTGGTGGGTCAATCTCTTCGGACACGCCAACCCGCGCATTCGCTCCGCCATCGTTGCGCAGCTCGACGAGCTCGAGCATGTGATGCTCGCGGGGTTCACGCACCAGCCGGTGGTCGAGCTCTCCGAGCGGCTTGCAGCGCTCGCGCCGGGCAACCTTGGCCACGCGTTCTATGGCTCCGACGGCGCGGCGGCTACCGAAATTGCGCTCAAGATGGCGTTTCACTACTGGAAGAACCTCGGGCGCTTCAGCAAGAAGACCTACGTTTCCCTCGCTGGCAGCTATCACGGCGAGACGCTGGGCGCGCTTGCGGTGACCGACGTCGCGATCTTCCGCGACACCTACGCGCCCCTCCTCAACCGCAATCTCACCGTGCCATCGCCCGACGCCCGCGGCGCGGTCGGAGGCGAATCGGCGCGCGACGTCGCCGTTCGAGCCGCCAACGCGCTCGAAGCGCATCTCGCCCAGCATCACGAAACGATCGCCGCGTTCATCGTCGAGCCTCTCGTCCAGGGCGCCGCCGGGATGGCGATGCATGACCCTCATTTCCTGACCCTTGCTCGTGAGCTTTGCACCCGGTACGACGTGCTGCTGATCGCCGATGAGATCATGACGGGTTTCGGCCGCACCGGAACGATGTTCGCCTGCGACGCGGCCGGCATCGCCCCCGATCTCATGTGCCTGTCGAAAGGCATCACCGGCGGCTACCTCCCGCTCTCGTGCGTCTTGTCCACGGACGCGATCTATGCGGCGTTCTATGCCGATGCACCTGAGCGCGGCTTCCTGCATTCGCATTCGTACACGGGGAACCCGCTTGCCTGCGCGGCGGCGCTGGCCGTGCTCGATATTTTCCGGCACGACGACGTGCTGGCATCGAACGAAATGAAAGCCGAGCGCTGGACGCAAATCGCGTCGCCGCTCGCGGCTCACCCCAAAGTGCGCGCCTTTCGCCATCGCGGCATGATCTGGGCGTTCGAGGTCGACACCGATCGCAACGACTTCGCGCGCTGGTGCTTCGCCGAAGGCATCGCGCGCGAGCTCCTGCTGCGGCCCATCGGCCATACCGTGTACTTCATGCCGCCCTACATCCTGAGTGACGACGAGTTTGCGCTGCTCTGTGAGCGAACGCGCGAAATCGTGGACCAGGCGTGAGCGCCCCCGTGCGGATCGCCACGCGTTCGTTGGGAAGGCGCGCGAGCAGGCCGGCCATTGCCAGCGTGATGGTGACCTGCGCCGCCCTCGCCGCCGCGCTCGTCGTCTGCCCCGCTTTCGCCGCGCTGCCGCGCGACGTCAGCCGCGCTTTTCTCGACGCCAAGGTACCGCTCAGTGGTGTCGCCATCGTGGTGCAGGACGTGTCGAAGACCAGGCCGCTCTTCACGCACCAGCCGGACCGGCCCTACAACCCTGCCTCGGTGATGAAGCTCGTCACGACGTTCGCGGCGCTCGAGCTGCTCGGCCCGGACTACAGCTGGAAGACGTTCGCGTACCTCGACGGTCCGCTGGACGGCGCGGGCGTGCTGCATGGCAACCTCGTGCTGAAGGGCGGGGGCGACCCGAAGATCACCGTCGAACGGTGGCAGGCGTTCATGGCGATGTTGCGCGCGAACGGCCTCGCCGCGGTCGATGGCGATCTCGTCCTCGACCGAACGCTGTTCGCGGCCGCCCCGCACGATCCGGCGGCATTCGACGGCGAGCCGCTCAAGCCGTACAACGTCGGCCCCGACGCGCTGCTCGTCAATTTCAAATCGGTGAAGTTCGTGTTCGCGCCCGGCCCCACGGCCGACGCGACGGTGCAGACGGTCGAGCCCCCGCTGTCGGCAATCGTGGTGAGCGATCCGCCGCCGCTGGCGCAGGGCAACTGCGGCGACTGGCGGACGGCACTCGGCGCAGCGTTCATCGATCGCGGAACACGTGCAGAAGCGACGTTCTCCGGCCGGTACATCGCGGGCTGCGGCGAACGGGAGTGGTGGGTGTCGCTGCTCGATCACCCGACGTACATCCACGGCATGTTCGACACGTACTTCAGGGCCGCCGGTGGCCGCTTCGCGGGCGGGTGGCGGGACGGGGTGGCGCCAACGGGCGCCGCTCCCTTCGTCACGTTCGACTCGCCGCCGTTATGGGACGTCGTGCGCGACGTCAACAAGCTGTCGAACAACGTGATGGCGCGGCAGCTGTTCCTCACCCTCGCGACCACGCGTTATCCGCCGCCGGCTACCATCGCTCGCGCGACCGACACCGTGCTCGCGTGGCTTGCGAGGCGCAAGCTGCGCATGCCGGAGCTCCTGCTCGACAACGGATCCGGCTTGTCACGCAGGGAGCGCATCAGCGCGGAAAGCCTCGCGCGCCTGCTCGTTGCGGCGGATGCGAGCCCCGTGCGTGAAGACTTCGTGAGCTCGCTTGCGGTCGCCGCGATGGACGGCACGGTGCAGCGCCGCTTCCAGAATGGGACGGTCGCCGGTCAGGCGCTGCTCAAGACGGGAACGCTCGAGGGCGTGCGCGCGCTCGCCGGCTACGTGATCGACAACGACGGTCGGCGCTTCGTCGTCGTGGCCATCGTCAACCACGCGAGCGCCGGCCGCGCGCAGGGCGCGATCGATTACCTGGTGCAGTGGGTCTACCGCAACGGCGCGGGATGGTCGGCGGCGCATTGACTGCGCCGCGGCCGCCGCTCGCTGATCGTTACATTCCGGGAATCGGCCTGCTGTCCTTGAACAGGAGGTAGCCGCGGATCACGCGGTAGATCACCCAGATCGACGCGGCGGCCCAGATGAGCAACGCGATGGGAATGCCGATCAGGATGATGCCGAGGACGATTAGCACGAGGCCGCCGACGATGCCCCACAGGAACGAGAACCAGAACGTGCGGATGAGCCACCGGAAGTGCGATTCCACCCACGTGCCGCGCGCGTCGTCGCGTTTCACGTAGGCGACGATGAGCCCGGCGATGCCGATCAGGCCCATGAGCGGCGCGATAAGATGGAATCCGGACGACACGAGTCCGACGACCGCAGCCGTGCCGAACAGCGCGTAGGCGAGCAGGCCCGCCGAGATCGGCGGCTCGCCCGCGGCGACACCGGAGTTGGGAGCGGGAAATTCGGCCATGGCGTCAATCTCCACCTGAAGCGCGGCGCAAGTGCCGCAGCGGGCAATATGCGGTCAGCATCTGCGGAATGCAACGGCAACGGCGGCTCTCGTGCCGCCAACCGCCCTAATATCTCCGGCCATCCTTGTGCGCGGCGTGGACGCCGTTCTCGTCTTCGATCCACATCAGGTCGTCGTCGGGGTAGAACGCGTTGTCGCCCTCGACGCGATTGCCGACTTCGAGATACGTCGCCGGCACGGTGCCGCGGTTGACGAAGTGGTGCGCATCCTTCTTGCCCGCCGGGTAGCCGGCGCACGTGCCCGGCCCCAGCACCTGCTCGCCGTCGTTCGTGACAAGGACGACTTCACCGCTCAGCACGTAGACGAACTCGTCCTCGAGCGTATGCCAGTGCCGGAGCGCCGATTGGCCGCCCGGCCCGAGCGTCACGAGATTGACGCCGAAGCGCGTCAGGCCACATGCGTCGCCCAGCCGACGCTTCGACCGATCGCCCATCCGCGAACGGAACGGCTCGGGATAGATCGACGTTCGCCTCTCCGGAACGGTATGCGGGTCGAGCGCAGGAAGCTTGGCCATGACGGTCCCTCGCGATTCGATGCAAGGCCGGAATTATGCCCGGATCGAAGCTTATAATCGGCACCGGGTTGTCGGCGTGACCGAAAGAACCGGCACCCAAGTCGAAACAACGGGAGTCCACCATGACCGAGCACACCGAAGAGGGCCGCGACCGGCTCGTCGACGACATGTCTGCCGTCCTTTCCGAGGCGGAGGAAATGCTGAAGCGCGCGGCGACCGAAACCGGCGACAAGGCGCGCGACCTGCGTTCGCAGGTCGAGACAAATCTCCTGCGGGCGAAGCTCAAGCTGCAGGAGTACGAGGGCCAGGCAGTCGATCACGCGAAAGCCGCAGCACGCTACACCGACGATTACGTGCATGACAATCCGTGGCGCGCGGTTGGCGTCGCGGCCGCCGTCGGGGTGCTCATCGGCTTGCTGATGAACCGCCGCTGACCGGCGCGCGGCTGTGACAGCCGACACGCCTCCACGGTCAAGGCACGACCTTCGCGGCGCCGCGGGGCGCCTCGCGACCGCGCTGCTCGATGCGGGCAGAACGCGCCTCGAGCTGGCGGCGGTCGAGTTCGAGGAGGCGCGTTCGCGCGCGACCGACAACCTCGTTCTGGTGCTCGTCGCCGCAACGGCGTTCGGCTTCGCTCTTCTCGCCGCGTCGATGCTGGTCGTCGTGCTGTTCTGGGACAGCTACCGGATTGCCGTGCTGGCCGCGATGGCGCTTGTGTACCTGTTGATCGGCGCATTCGCGCTGTGGCGGGTATCCGAGCGCAAGAGGGCCGACCCGCCGGCGTTCGCGGCAACGCTCGCCGAGCTCGAGCGGGATCGGGCATTCATCGCGAGCCGGCTCGGCGAAAGCGGAGGGCGCGAGTGAGCTCATCGACGGCGGTTGCTCGCGCGGAACGGAAGGCGCTGCTCGCGACGAGAGCCGAGCTCGACCGACAGCGCGTGATGCTGTCCGTGCTCGAGGTGAAGTCTGTGGTGTCGCCCTCGACCGTCAGCGATCGCGCGGAGATGATCCGGCCGTTCGCCTCGATGCTCCTCTCGTTTCTTGCACCGTTTGCCGGCGCGCGCCGGTTGTCGCGCTGGCTTCGCTATGCTTCGTTCGGCATGACAGCGCTGCGCATCGCGCGCAACTGGCGAGGTCCGCGCTAAAGCCCGAGCTTTTCCCACAGCGCGTCCACGCGCGCCTTCACCGCGGGATCCATCGCGATCGGGCGGCCCCACGCGCGGCTCGTCTCGCCAGGCCACTTGTTCGTCGCGTCGATGCCCATCTTGCTGCCGAGCCCCGCGACCGGCGAAGCGAAGTCGAGATAGTCGATCGGCGTGTGCTCGACGATGAGCGTATCGCGCGCCGCGTCGACGCGCGTCGACAGCGCCCAGATCACTTCCTTCCAGTCGCGGACGTTCACGTCGTCGTCGGTGATGATGATCGTCTTGCAGTACATGAACTGGCGCAGGAAGCTCCACACGCCGAACATCACGCGCTTGGCGTGTCCCGGGTACTGCTTCTTGAGCGAGACGACGGCGAGACGATACGAGCAGCCCTCGGGCGGCAGGTAGAAGTCGGCGATCTCCGGGAACTGCTTCTGCAGGATGGGCACGAACACTTCGTTCAGCGCGACGCCGAGCACCGACGGCTCGTCGGGTGGCTTGCCCGTATAGGTCGAGTGATAGATCGGATCGCCGCGCGTCGCGATGCGCTCGATCGTCAAAACAGGAAAGCGCTCGACGTCGTTGTAGTAGCCGGTGTGATCGCCGAACGGACCTTCGTTTGCCGTTTCGTACCCCGTAGAATCGGATGCATCGGGACGGATGAAACCTTCGAGCACGATCTCCGCCGTCGCGGGCACCCGAAGGTCGTGCGTGATGCACTTGACGATTTCGGTGCGCGAGCCTCGCAGAAGTCCCGCGAACTGATATTCGGAAAGCGTGTCGGGAACCGGCGTGACGGCCCCGAGAATCGTCGCCGGGTCCGCCCCGAGCGCAACGGCCACGGGAAACGGCTGGCCAGGCGATTGCTGCGCATGATCGCGGAAATCGAGTGCGCCCCCGCGATGCGCGAGCCAGCGCATGATCACCTTGTTTGGCGCAATGACCTGTTGCCGATAGATGCCGAGATTCTGCCGCGTCTTGTGCGGTCCGCGCGTGACGGTGAGGCCCCACGTGATGAGCGGCCCGGCATCGCCCGGCCAGCACGTCTGCACAGGGAGCCGGCCGAGATCGACGTCGCTTCCTTCCCAGACGATGTCCTGGCACGGCGCCGATTTGCGTTCCCTCGGCGCCATCTGCATCACCTGCATGAAAAGAGGGCGCGTGTTCTGCCACGCGTCCATCAGTCCCTTCGGCGGCTCCGGCTCCTTGAGGAAGGCGAGCAGCCTGCCCACCTCGCGCAACGCGGCGACCGATTCCTCGCCCATGCCGAGGGCGACCCGCGTGGGTGTACCGAACAGATTGCCGAGGACGGGGATGCGTTTGCCGGTCGAGCTTCCTGCGGACGGTTTCGGATTCTCGAACAAGAGCGCAGGGCCACCGGCTTTCAGCACCCGATCGCAGATTTCCGTCATCTCGAGGCGAGGATCCACCTCGGCGGCGACGCGCTTCAACTCGCCGCGGCGCTCGAGCTGCGCTAGAAAATCCCGCAGATCGGTGTATTTCATTCGGCGCGTGGCGGAGTCATGGGCAATGAGCGCCGTAGCGACGGGGGCTGAGATCGGAGCCCGCCGCGCTCGAGGATGCAATTGGAAGGCTCTGCCTTCGCGACACACCCCAGGCAACAACGCTGCGGCAATCAGAACAACCCGACCACCTTCCCTTCCGCGTCGATGTCGATCCGCGATGCCGAGGGTTCCTTCGGGAGCCCAGGCATCGTCATCACGTCGCCGCAGATCATCACGATAAACTCGGCGCCCGCCGCAAGCCGCACCTCACGGACGTTGACCGAGTGGCCCGACGGCGCGCCGCGCAGCGACGGGTCCGTCGAGAACGAATACTGGGTCTTCGCGACGCAAACGGGATAGTGGCCGTAGCCGTCCTCCTGCAGCTTCCTGATCTGTGCGCGAACCTTGCTGTCGGCGGTGATCTCGGAGGCGCCGTAGATCTTCGTCGCGACCTTCGTCATCTTGTCCCACAGCGTGTCCGCGTCGTCGTAGACGAACTTGAAGTCGCTCGGCACGCGATCGATCGCGTCGACCACGGTGCGCGCCAACTCCTCGGCGCCCTTGCCGCCCTCCGCCCAGTGCCTCGCAACGACGACCGGCGCGTCGTGATGCGCGAGCTTCTTGCGCAGCAGCGCGATCTCGGCGTCGGTGTCCGACGTGAAGTGATTGATCGAGACGACGCACGGCAGCCCGTAGTGGTTGCGCACGTTGTTGACGTGCCGCTCCACGTTCGTGATCCCCTTTTCGAGCGCGCCCAGGTTCTCCTTCGTGAGCTCCTTCAACTCCGCGCCGCCGTGATACTTGAGCGCGCGGATCGTCGCGACGAGAACGACGAGGCTCGGCCGCAGCCCGGACTTGCGGCACTTGATGTCGATGAACTTCTCGGCGCCCAGGTCCGCCCCGAAGCCGGCCTCGGTGACGACATAGTCGGCGAGCTTGAGGGCCGCCCTGGTCGCGATCACCGAGTTGCAGCCGTGCGCGATGTTGGCGAACGGACCGCCGTGGATGAACGCGGGATTGTTCTCGAGCGTCTGCACGAGATTGGGCGAGAGCGCGTCCTTGAGCAGAACCGTCATCGCGCCGTGCGCCTGCAAATCCTTCGCGCGCACCGGCTTCTGGTCGCGCGTGTAGCCGACGACGATCTTGCCGAGGCGTTCCTTCAGGTCCTCGAGCGACTGCGACAGGCAGAAGATCGCCATCACTTCCGAGGCGACCACGATGTCGAAGCCGTCCTGCCGCGGAAAGCCGTTGCCGGGCCCGCCGAGCGCCACGGTGATGTCGCGCAGCGCTCGGTCGTTCATGTCCATCACGCGCTTCCACGTGATGCGCCGCACGTCGATGCCGAGCGCGTTGCCGTGGTGGATGTGGTTGTCGACGAGCGCCGCCAGCAGGTTG
>Ga0070670_100001479_pt1 | contig 18919 bp, 16 predicted proteins | sample KBSS63metaG_FD_64665 | JGI IMG/M metagenome (GOLD analysis project Ga0070670, IMG submission 64665) | Switchgrass rhizosphere microbial communities from Kellogg Biological Station, Michigan, USA - KBS S6-3 metaG | ecosystem: Host-associated > Plants > Roots > Rhizosphere > Soil ... | reverse complement strand
GACCGGCAGGCAGAACCACAGCAGCGCAAACCCGGTGTGCGTGCGGTTGCGATTCAGCGACAGGGTCAGGAAAAGCGGCACGTCCGGCATCACGCTGCCGATGACGAGCGCCGTCAGCACGCCCAGGCGTCGCAGCGGACGCCGGAGCGGAATCGCCGCCACCGGGTGGGCGATGGTCAGCGGCACGTCACGCGTGCTCCCGTATCGCGCGCAGCAGCCACCAGCAGCGCAGCGCCAGGAGTGCGCGCGCCAGCAGCCGCTTGGGATTGAGCGCGCCGGGCGCCACGTGCGTCGCGTAGTACAGGTAGGCGCTCTCGTGAAACGCCCGCACCGACGGCGCCCGCGCCGTGCGGCTCGACAGCCCCACCCGGTGAACGGCCGACGCGGCCGGCACGTAACGGACCTCGTAGCCGCGCGTCCGCAGCCGTCGGCACAGGTCGGCATCCTCCCAGTAGAGGAAATAACGCTCGTCGAAACCGCTCTCGGCCACCAGCGCTTCGCGTCGCGCGAGCACGCAGGCGCCCGACAGCCAGTCCACGGCGAGGCTGGGCGCGCCGGCGGGCACGCTCACATCGCGGACGTTTCGGCGTGACACCGCCAGCCACGGCACCAGACGCCGGAGCGCCGTGCTGCGGCCGAAGAAGCCGGTGAACATGTCTGGATCGCCGCGTGCGCTCCCCTGCACCGAGCCGTCCGGGTTCAGGATGCGCGGGCCGGCGATCGCGCACTGCGGCTCGCCGCGCAGCTCGGCTTCAAGTGCGGCGAGCGCGCCAGGCTGCAGCTGACAGTCGGGATTCATGATCAGGACGAATGGCGCGCGGGCGCGGGCCAGCGCCTGGTTAACGCCGCGCCCGAAGCCGACGTTGGCGGCGTTGGCCACGAGCGTGACGGCCGGCGCGAACTCGTGCGCAATCGCGGCGCTGCCGTCCTGCGACGCGTTGTCCACGACGAAGCCTTCCCACCCGCGTCCAGCCAGCTCGCGCGCGATCGACGCCAGCGCCTGGCGCAGCTCGTCGCCGGCGTTGAAGTTGACGACGATGGCCGTCACGTCGGGCTCCCGCTCGTCGCTCACCGCCGCACCGCGTCTTTCTGGGCAGCGTCGCTGTGCGACACCGCTCCGGCCAGACCGACGTCGAAGCGCTTCTCACTCAGCTTCGTCGCCAGCCACCGCCGCTCCAGCAACGACCAGATCGCCCCGGCGCCCACCCGGCGCGTGCGCTGCACCACCGCACGCTGGCGCAGCACGCGCGGCACGCCCGCCACCGCCGCCAGCTTGGCGCGCAGAAACGCGCCGAGGAGTCCGAGGCGCGCGAAGTAGCCCGCGGCTGCCGCGGTGTAGAGCAGGTGTCCAGGCAGGGATCGCAACAGGATGCTCAACGGCGAGTTCTTCAGATACACCCACTCCAGGTTGCGCTGCCCCTGGAACACTGCAAACGCGCTCGTCCGCCCCAGCGTGGCGCTACCGTGGTGCCGCACCACCGCGTCGGCCGCGTAGGCGCAGCGATAGCCGAGCAGACGTGCGCGGTACGACAGATCGACATCCTCGTGCGACACGAAGAAATACTCATCGAAGCCACCGAGCTCGTCGAATACCTCCCTGGTCACCAGACAGGCGGCGCCGCAGACGCCGAACACTTCGCCCGAGCGCGCTGCCTCGGCCGCACGCGTGCCGTGGAAGCGCTTGAACGCCGCGCCCCATTGCAGCACGCCGTCGCCGGCGCTGTCGATCACGTCGGGATCGTGCATGTAGACGACGCGCGAGGTGGCCAGGGCGAAGCCCGGCGGCTGGTCCACCGTCCGTCGCAGCGCCGCCAGCCACCCGGGCTGCACCACCGTGTCGTTGTTGAGAAAGACGAGATGCCGGCCGCGCGCCTCGCGTGCCCCGGCGTTGTTGCCGCCGGCAAACCCGAGATTTTCCGCCAGCGCCGCCACGCGCACGGCAGGAAACTGCGCGCGCACGAAATCGACCGAGCCGTCGGTCGAACCATTGTCCACGACCAGCGTCTCGAACGCCACGCCCTGCTGCGCCGCAAGGGCGTCGAGGCAGGCCTGGAGATACTGGCGGCCGTTCCAATTGATGACGATGACGCTGGTATCGACCATGTCAGCGGAACCGCGCGGGACCATCATCGCGCGACAGCATCATCGCGCGGCCAGAGCCGCCAGATACACCTCGTAAGTCTCGCGCGCCGTCCGCTCCCAGGTGAAGGCCGCCGCACGGGTCCGCCCGGCCTCGGCGAGCGCAGCGCGCCGCTCGGGCTGTCCGATTATCGCGTCGAGACTGGCCACCCAGCCAGCCGCGTCGTCCGGCTCGAGCAGCACGCCGGCATCGCCCAGCACTTCGGGCACCGACGACGCCCGCGTGGCCACGACCGGGGTGCCGCGCGCCATCGCTTCGAGCACCGGCAAGCCGAACCCTTCGTAGAGCGATGGGTAGACGAGCACGGCCGCCTCGCGATAGAGCGCGTCGAGGCGCGCGTCGCTGACGATGCCCAGCACGGCCAGCGCCTCGCTGGCGCCAGCGGCGGCGGCGCGCGCGTGGAGATCGGCCACCATGCCGCGATCGACGCCGGCCAGGGCCAGCGTCAGGCCGGCGGCCGCGCCGCCGCGCCGCCGGAGCGCCATCACCGCATCGAGTACCACCGGCAAGTTGCGGCGCGTGTGCAGGTCGCCGACATGCAGTACGAACGGCGCCGGCACGTTCGCGGCAGTGGCCTCGCTGGCGAAGCGCGGTACGACCCCGAGCGGCACCACCGCGATCCGATCGCGCGCAATGCCGTAGGCGGCGTGGATCTCCGCGGCCGAAAACGCCGAATCGGTCACCACTCGCACCGCCGAGCGCGCGCTGGCGCGATAGAACGCCCGGCGCAGCCGGTCACGGCGGTAGGGATACCACTCGGGATGGCGTTCGTAGCTGACGTCGTGAATCGTCACCACTACCGGGGTGCGGATGCCGACCGGCGCGGTGTAGGCGGGCGCGTGCAGCAGGTCGATGCGCGCGCGGCGAGCCGCAATCGGCAGCCCGACGAGGGTCCACCCCAAATTGGTGGGCGGATGCCGCGGCTCGGCGACATGCGCCACCCCGCCGGGCACGTCGCGCGGCGAGCCGCCGAGGACCACGAGATCGAGGGGGACGCCGAGCGCACGCAGCGACGGCACCAGCCCGTTGACGTAGCGGCGCACGCCAGCAGCCGGCGACGAGAAGGCGCGGCCGTCGAGTCCAACGCGCAGACTTCCCACCCGGCCTTACTCAATCTCCATCGAAAAGCGGCGGACCTTGCGCTCCTGCTCCACGCACACGCTGCGCACGCGCGCCTCCACGCTGCCGTTGATGGCGGGGCTGCTCAGCACCACTTCGTCCACCGAATAACGGCGGAGCAAGCGCTCCAGATCGTCGATGGCGCCGCGTACCGGCACACCGGCAATCCAGCGGTGGGCCTTGGCGGGATCGTCGTCGAGAAAACCCACCGGATTCATGTGCCAGTGTGGGTTCGAGCGCATCTCCCGCACCAGCAACCGTCCGAACGCGCCGGCGCCGTACACGAGCACGCGCCGGTTGCGCTTGCTGCGCGTGGAGGCAATCAGGCCCATCGCCCGGAACGAGCCCCGCGTGATCATCAGCGCCATCGTCAGCAGGATCGGGTCGAGCACCAGCACCCCGCGCTGGAAGCCCGCGAAGCGGTACATCAGCGACGCGACGGCGAGCACGAGCAGCGAGCCAAGGCCGACCCCGCGCACCACCGCGGCGAGATCGCGCAGGCCGAACGTCTCCCACGACCGCTGATACAGGCCCGACGCGTAGAGCGCCGGCAGCCGGCACCCGAGCACGACCGGCAGCGACGTGGTGAAGAACGGCAGGAACGTGTCGAGCTCGGGGCCGTCGAAGCGCAGGCGGTAGGCGCCGTAGTAGCAGACCGTGATCAGCACCAGGTCCAGCAGCACCTCGGCGGCGTGCCAGCGGAACGTCAGATCCTTGAGGAACGGCGCGAACGACGACTTCTGCAGCGCCAGGAAATCCTCGGCGTTGTAGGCGGGCACGCGCGCGAGGTAGATGCCCACCAGGCCGAGGAGCACCGCGAAGACGGCCACGAGCGCCATCGGCTCGACGCCGCGCGGCGTGCCGATCACCCACGCCGCGAGGCCGCCGGCGAGCCCGAAGAGGTAGAGGATGCGCACGGCACTGCGCTCCGAGAAGCCGAGCGACACCAGGCGATGGGACACGTGATCGGTCCCGCCCTTCGACGCCTTCCGGCCGGCGAGCCGCCGCAGCACCAGCACGAAGCTGGTGTCGAAGAGCGGCACGATGAGGATGAGCACCACCAGCACCGCCGGGCTCACGAAGGCGATCTGGGTGCGGACGACCGGCACCAGGGAGGAGGCGCCGAGGAGCGCCCCGATGAACAGGCTTCCGGAGTCGCCCATGAAGAGCCGCGCCGGCGGCCGGTTCCAGAACAGGAAGCCGGCGAGCGCGCCGGCGAGCACGACGAGCAGCAGCGCCAGACCGGGGCCGAGCGGGGCGGCCAGGAGCACCGCCAGGAAGATCGTGGCGATGAGCGTGACGCCCGCCGCCAGACCGTCCATGTTGTCGAGCAGGTTGACCGCGTGGCACACCCCCGCGAACCACACGGTGGCCACCAGTGTGTCGGCCAGCGGCATCGAGCCCGCGGGCGCCAGGCCGGCGAGCAGGAAGACCAGGAACGCGCCGATCGCCAGCGACGCCACCAGCTTGGCGAGCGCCGACAGCTGCAGCCGATCGTCCATGATGCCGACGCAGCACATGGCGAGCGCCGACAGCAGCACCGGTCCCCATGGCTCGGCGAAGTCGACGACGCCGAGCCGCACGAGGCCGATGCCGAAGGCGACGATCGTGGCGCCGGCAATCGCCACCCCGCCCATGGTCGGCGTGGGCTGGCTGTGCCAGCGGTCGGGGCGCGGCGGCACCACGGCGCCGATCGACGCCGAGAGCCAGCGCATCACCGCGCCGAGCAGAATCGAGAGGACCAGCGCCGTGAGGAAAGCGCCCACCAGCGGCCCGGACAGCGCGATCGCCCCAAGCGGGTTGTCCATCAGCTCGCGACGAGATCGGTGAGTGGCGCGTCCCGGTCGGTCATGACGAACGGCCGCGCACCGAGCACGCCCTCACAGAGCGTGTCGAGGCCGGCTGACGCCCCGGGGAGCAGCTGCTGCAGGCGCTCCAGCTTCAGCCGGTAAATCGGGTATCCGGCCTTGGGTTCGATGAACGGCAGGGGAATCATCCGGTTGAAGAAGAAATGATAGGCGTAGCGCCTCGCCCGGGCCAGCAGTTCCGGGCCGAGGCCCTGCGCGAAGGGAAGCTGGTCGAGGAGCCGGATGTACTCCTCGGGCGAGCTCGCGTCGAAGGTCAATCCCTTGTTGCGGATCCACGCCTCCCCCGCCACGATCACCGGCTGCCCCACGCTCGTCAGCTCCACGCCCATCTTGGTGCCGTAGATGATGGCCGCATTGCACAGCGACATCAGCGTGTAGGTGCTCATCCGGCTCTCCGGCGGCACCACCCGGACGTTGGGCGGCAGCTGCGGCAGACGCCGGGCGAGCTCGCGCAGAATCGGCTGCCGCGACGGCGGGAACCCGCTGATCTCGGCCGGGTGCACCCGGATGAGCAGCTGCAGGTCGGGACGCGTCGCGAAGTATTCGCACGTCCGCACCAGCCAGTCCAGCATGTTCGGGAAGGCGTTGGCCGGGTAGTGGAGCTGCGCGTCCCACGACACGTTGGTGAGCAGGCCAATCACCGGCTTCGACGGATCGAGTCCGATGCGGGCGGCGAGCTCCTTGGGGTCGTCCTTGCGGGCGCGGTTGAAGACGATCCAGTCGAAGAGCCCCTCGCGACGGCTGGCGAGGTACTGCATCAGCTCCCGCTCCTGCGTCTCCGACAGCACCAGCGACTCCCAGTGCGCGCGCGACTCGGTCATCAGCGTGTGGTGATAGGTGTCGTCGTGGCTGAAGATGAAGCGGCGCTTGCGGTACGCCACGTTCCACGTCGCCACGCGCACCTCCTCGCGCCGCGCGACCGCGCCCACGAGCCCCCACGGCACATAGATGCCGTGCGTGAAGACCGTGGCCGTGAAGCCGACGCCGCGCAGCAGCCGGGTGGTGGCGGTGGCGGTCAGGAGCGCCGATTCGAGATAGCGTCGAAGCACCGCCTCGCCCTGCGGCTCGTCGTCGAGCGATCCGCTGGCGAAGAAGCGCAGCGCCCCGGCGTAGGCATGCTCGCCGATGGCGATGCCGTCGCGCACGTAGTCCTGGATCGCCGCGAACGGCACCGACCGGGCAATCTCGCGCGCCTGCTCCTTGTCGTCGGGAAACAGCCAGTCGCTGTAGCGGTGGACGGTGATGCCGAGCGAGCGGTAGACGCGCTCGGCCGGCCACAGGCAGTCGCGGCACAGGTCGGACTGCGGCCCCTTTTGCACGAAGCGGGCGAGATTGGGATAGAGCGACGCCTCGCACTCCGCGCAGGCGGGCAGCGCCGCGTCGCAGAGCAGGGTGTGGACCTCGGCGCCGCGGAAAGTCAGGGCGGCGGCGAGCGCGCTCTCGAGCGTGATGGCGTGAGCGTAGGAGCCGATGGACGAGGCCATCAGCACGCGCGGGCCGCCGATAGCGGAGCGGCGCGCGTTCTCCCACCGCTCCGGTTCCGACGCGAGGATGGCCGGCCAGTCCGGGTAGGCGTCGGAGCGGGCGTGGTACCAGCGCCGGAGCAGCCGCGACGCCCGCCACAGGGCGGGGACGCGGCGGATTCCGCGCTTCATGCTTGTCGCGCCGGAGCTTTAGCGGAGACGGACCGGCGCGAATCCAGCCCAATCAGCCGCATGAATTCGTCTGGCGGCGGCAGCTCCGCGAAGAGCTGCCACGGCTGGTGTTCGCGCAGCTCCTCCACGGAGTAGCCACCAGTCGCCACTGCAATCGTGCGCACGCCGATGGCGTTGGCGCACTCGACGTCGTGCGGCGTGTCGCCGATCACGAACATGTCCTGCTCGGACACGTGGCCGGCCCGGCGGGCCAGCACCAGCGCGCGTTCGGCAATCGTGGCGCGGGCACGCGTGTCTTCGGCGAAGGCGCCTTCGGGAAAGAAGTCGACGAGCCCGTAGTGCGTCAGCTTGGCCTTCGCACCACCACGCGTGTTGCCGGTCAGCAGGTAGGACCGCACATCGGCACGCCCGCGCAGCTGCTCGAGGATCTCGCGCACGTGCTTCAGCACGTGGCCGGTGCGGCGCGGCAGGCTGGTGGGCAGCAGCTCCTCGTAGCGGCGCACGAGACGCTGCGTCAGCGCCTCGGTACTTTCCAGCCCCAGCATCTCGAGCGTCCGTGCCCCGATCTGGTAGTCGGTCATCCCCGGGATGCGCAGCGACGCCAGCTCGAAATCGCGGCCGGTGATCTCCTTGACGGCGTCGTCCCACGCGAACATGCCGCCCTTGGCGGTGGTGAGCAAGGTGCCGTCGATATCCCAGAACAGTACGGTCATCGTACCGGTACCGGCGCGAGCGCGGCGCGGAACTGCTGCGTCAGGCTCGCCACGTCGAGACCGTGGTGCTGCAGCACCTCGTCGTTGGTGCCACACTCGGGCAGCGACGTCACGCCGAGGCTCGTCACCGCCGGCGCCGGCTGCAGCGACAGCCGCGCGATGGCGGCGGCAATCATCTCGCCCTGCCCGCCCTGCAGGTAATGATTGTCGAGCGTGATGACGATCCGGCGGGCGCCGATGGCGCCGCGCAGCCACGCGCTGTCCACACGATTGAGCCACGGCAGCACGGTGACGGCCAGCCGGGCGCCCGTCGCGGCCTCCACGTCGTCGGCCGCGTGACAGGCGTTCGACACCAGCCAGGGCCCGCAGGCGAAGATGACGCCGTCGGCGCCCTCGCGCGCCGTCCACCCCTTCCCGACCTCGACGCGATGACCAGCCGGATACGCGAACGGCAACGGCCACTTCACCGAGACGAGCCGCAGGTAGCCGCTGCCGGGGCCGTCCGCGAGCGCGTCGAGCAGCGGCTGCACCTCCGCTTCGGCGCTCGGCTCGGCCATCACCAGCCCTGGCACGGCGGCCAGCGCCGAGATGTCGCGCACTGACTGGTGCGAGTGGCCGGGGCCGCCAGGCAGCAGGCCCGCGAGCGACGCCACGTAGATGACTTTCGAGCTCTCGCTACCTTGGTTGTAGATCTGCTCGTTGGGCCGCGCCGCCAGGAAGCAGGCGAACGAATGGACGATCGGCAGCGCCCCCCGGCGCGCCATGCCCCCGGCCATCGACACCATGTCCTGCTCGGCGATGCCGCACTCGATGAATCGCTCGGGGAAACGCTTCGAGAACGCGATGAGGCCGCAGTCCTTGATCAGGTCGGCATCGAGAGCCAGCACATTCTGGCGCGCGTGGCCGAGCGCCACCAGCGCCTTCTCGTAGGCGGCCACGAGGTTTTCGGTCTCGCGCGGCTCGCGGCGCGGGTTGCGGATGCGCACCTCCGTCGCCACCGCGCCGAGATGCAGCTCGGCAAACCGCGCGTTGGCGGTGGCCAGCAGCTCCCTGAGCCCGGTGAGGTACTGCGGCTCCGGCGGCGCTCCCGAGTGATAGAGGTAGAGCTCGGAGACCGCCAACGCCGCCGGGCCTTCCATGAAGCTCACGCCACGCCCCTTGACGGTGTCGGCAATCAGCACCTTCGGCCGATTGGGTACGGCGTCGAACTCGCGGAACACCCGCTCCAGCGCCTGGACATCGTGGCCGTCGCACCGCGCCACGTGCCAGCCGAAGGCGCGCAGCTTCTCGCCGAGATCGCCGAGCGGGCTCACCTCGTGGACCCAGGTGTCGGACTGGATCTTGTTGTGATCGATGACGACGGTGATCTCGCCCAGACCGCGCGTGACCGCCGATCCCAGCGACTCCCAGAACTGCCCTTCCTGCAGCTCGCCGTCGCCGGTGAGCACGAAGATCTTCCGCGGCGTTCCGGCCAGGCGGTTGGCCAGCGCCATCCCCTTGGCCTTGGAGATCCCCATGCCGAGCGAGCCGGTGTTGGCCTGGATATACGGCGTCTCGACGTGCGGATGACCGGGCAGGCCGTGGAGCCGGCGCAGCTGGTAGAGCGACTCGGGCGGCAGGAGGCCGAGCCCGATCAGCACCGAGTAGAGTGCCGGCGCGTCGTGCCCCTTCGACGAAAAAAAGATGTCGCACGCCTCGTCGCCCTTGTCGAGGTCGCGCATCTCGTTGAGGAACAGCCAGCTCATGATCTCGAGCGAGCTGAAGCTGGTGCCGATGTGGCCCGACCAGGCGCCCGCAATCATCCCGAGCGTGTTGATGCGCGCGAGGGCCGCGAACGCCCGCACTCGCTCACCGCGTGACGCCGGCGCGCTCAACAGCCGCTGAAATTCCGAGACGGGGACGAACCGAAGTTCGAGCGATTCTCCCTGGTCTGTCTGCAGATCACCCATAAACGAATTCTGAAGGCTCCCGGCTTTCGGCTCCCGGCTTCAGGAAGAGCTCACAGCCAGTTGAAACGGCGACTGAGGGACGCGCGACAGCACGGCCGCCCCGTCGGCAACCAGTCGTTCCGCCACCATCCAGTCGTACGGATCGTTGATGTCGAAGCCCTCGTGGGCTTCGGTGATGAATGGCACCACGACATCGCCGGCAATAGAACGGCGCTCGAACACGACGCGCGTCCACGCGATCTCGAGCGACGCGTTCTGCACGTAGACGAGCGGCAGCGCCTGATACGGTGTGCTGTGCCACGGCTGTCCGCCTTCGCCGCTTCGCGGCTTCGGCCCGGCAAGCTCGAAGGGCAGCAGGGGAAACATCCGCTCGCCGCGGATCACCCACATCTTGCCGGGGTGCTGCGTGCACTTCTCCACCGCCCGCAACGAATCGGCGCCCGCCTGCGACGCGAAGTGCTCGAAGGCGCGCCGGATCGACCCGGCGCTGCGGAAAGGGCTGGTGGGGCGCAGGATGCTGAAGGCGTCCCAGCTGCGGCCGCCGCCGCGCAGCTCGGTCAGCGCGTGCTCCAGCCACTCGATGTCGGGCGAGGTGTCGCTGCCAAACGCGGCCGGGCGCAGGAACGGCACTTCGGCACCGTAGTGGCGGGCAATCGCGGCAATCTCCTCGGAGTCGGTGGAGACGATGACCGACGAAAACACGCCGCTCTCGATCGCGGGGGCGATCGTGTAGGCGATCATCGGATGCCCGGCGAGGGCGCGGATGTTCTTGCCGGGAACGCGTTTGGAGCCGAGCCGCGCCGGGATGAACGCGACGGCCGAGGGAGACATCTGGGGGATCGTATCAGCCTCTAGCCTCTGGCCTCTAGCCTCTAGCCTCTAGCCTTTGGCCTCTGGCAAGAGCTTCCCGGCAAACAGGGTAGTACCCAGAGGCTAAAGGCAAAAGGCTAAAGGCCTTCAGACCTTCAAAGGGCTGTGATTGATGTAGATCGTCTTCAGGTCTGAATACACGTCCAGCGCCTGCGTTCCGGCTTCGCGCCAGCCGTTGCCAGACTGGCGAAGGCCGCCGAACGGCAGGTGGGGCTCGCTGCCGTAGGTGCCCCCGTTTACCACCGCCACGCCGGCCTGGATGCGGTTGAGGAAGGTCATCGCCCGGTGCAGGCTCTGCGTATGAACCGAAGCGGTGAGGCCGAACGGCGAGTCGTTGGCGATGGTCACCGCCTCGTCGAACGACGTGATGCGATAGAGGCAGGTGATCGGCCCGAAGAGCTCGGTGCGCGAAATCTCGTCGCCGTGCACGGCGCCTTCGATGATCGTCGGCGCCACGAAAAAACCGCCGTCGTAGCCCGGACCGGCCAGTCGCGTGCCGCCGGTGAGAATGGTCACCCCCGCGGCCTTGGCGCGCTCGACGGCCGCCAGCATGTTCGTCATCTGCTCTTCGTTGATGACCGGGCCGAAGTCGTCGGTGTCGCCGGTGCCCACCTTCATCTTGCCGACGGCCTCGACCAGCATCCTCTTGAACTGGTCGTAGACGGCGTCGAACACCAGGATGCGGCTGCCGGCGGCGCAGCGCTGGCCGGCGTTGCTGAACGCCGAGCCGATCGTCCACGTGACCGCGTTCTGGAGGTCGGCGTCGTCGCAGACGATGAGCGGATTCTTGCCGCCGAGCTCGAGGCACGTCTTGGCCAGGCGCTTTCCCGCCGTCTGCGCGATCCAGCGGCCCACCTCGCACGAGCCGGTGAAGCTCACCACCGCGACGTCCGGGTGCTCGACGAGCGGCGCGCCGGCCTGTTCGCCGAAGCCGTGAATCGTCGAGTAGACGCCCTCGGGCACGCCGGCCTCGCGTGCGAGGACGCCGAAGGCCCACGCCGAGAGCGGCGTGTCCTCGGCGGCCTTCAGCACCGCGGCGTTGCCGCACAGCAGCGCCGGAAATGCCTTCCACGCCACGTTGGCGATCGGCGTGTTGGCGGCGATGATGAGCCCGGCGACGCCCAGCGGCTGGCGCACCACCCATGCGGTCTTGTTCGGCACCGCGCTCGTGGTGGTCTGGCCGTAGAACCGGCGCCCTTCGCCGGCGACGAAAAAGCCCATCTCGATGGCCGCGTCGGTCTCGCCGAGCGCGTCCTTCTTCGACTTGCCGGTCTCGCGCGCCACCAGCGCGGCAATCGTGGTGCGGTGGGCGCGCATCAGAATGGCAATCTCGCGCAGGATGTCGCCGCGCTTCACGACGGTGAGATCGGCCCACGCCGGCTGCGCCCCCTTGGCGGCCGCCACCGCGCGCTCGACGTCGTCGGCGCTCGATTGCGCGACCCGGCAGAGCAGCGTCCCGGTGGCGGGGTCGACCTTGGCGAACGTGCGGCCGTCGTGCGCGGGGCGGTCTACGCCGCCAATCTGGTTCGGGATGATATCGGGAAGCTCCAGGCTTACCACGCGGTGAAGCCTCCTTCGACCCGCAGCTCGTGCCCGGTCACGTACGACGAGGCGGCCGAGGCGAGAAACACCAACGGCCCCTTCAGGTCCTCGGCCTCGGCCATCCGGCGCAGCGGCACGCGGGCGCCGTACTTGCCCTTGAACTGCTCGTCCTGCCCGGCCAGCACGCCGCCCGGCGACAGCGTGTTGACGCGGATGCCGGCGCCGGCCCAGTGCGTGGCGAAGAACTTCGACAGGTTGACGACACCGGCCTTCGAGGCGCCGTAGGCCGGCGACTTGAGGAACGGCGCGTTGCCGGCGAGGTGATCGTAGAAATGCGGGTCGGGCGACACCGACGCGTAGAGCGAACCGATGTTGATGATCGACCCGCCGCCGTGCCGCGCCATCAGCCCGCCGAAGACCTGCGTCACCTGAAAGGTGCCCAGAAGATTCACTTCCACCATGCGCCGGAACTCGTCGATCGGCAGGGTGTCGAGATGGTGGCGTCCACCGGGGCTGTCCGGCGCCTGATCGATGCCGGCGTTGTTGACCAGCACGCTGGGCATGCCCAGCCGCTTCTGCACCGCCTGCGCCGCCGCCTCGATCGACTCACGGCTGGTGATGTCGACGTCGGCCCGGACCACCCGGTCCTTGAAGCGCTCGCTGACGGCCGCAAACGCCGGCGACGCTTTGGCGCCCGGCAGGTCGAGCGCGGCCACGCGCGCGCCCGCCTCGAGCAGCCCGTCTACCCAGATCGGGCCGAGCTTGCCGCAGCTCCCGGTGACGACGGCGATCTGTCCGTCGAGGCTGAAGCGGGAACTCACGAACGGGCGAGCTGCGGGCTCTTCTTGGCCAGCACGTCGAGCGACAGGAAGTCGTCCTCGTGCAGCGCCTTGGTGGTGACCATGCCGAGCACGCTGTCCAGCTCGTAGGGCGGGATACCGCCGCCCGGCGACTTCATCACGATGTCGGCGGCGGTGAGCGCGTGGCCGCTCGGCAGATCGCGCGCCACCACCAGGCTCTTGCCCATCTTGATGATCGGGGCGCGCTCGCTGTCGTAGATCTTCTTCTCGCCGTTGCCCATCGCCTTGTAGGTGCGATCGAGGTCGCGCACCATCTTGCGCAGGCCGACCGGTTCGAGCGAGAAGGCGTGGTCGGTGCCCTTCATGGCGCGGTTGAGCGTGAAGTGCTTCTCCACGATGCGGGCGCCGAGCATGTAGGCCGCCACCGGCATGACGATCCCGTTGTCGTGGCTCGAGAAACCGATCACGGCGTCCGGAAAGCGCTCGCGGTAGGTCGCGATGACCCGCAAGTCGAGCTCCTCGGTGGCGGCGGGGTAGCCGGCGGTGCACTGCAGGATCGATACCTGGGAATTGATCGGCATCACCGCGTCGTAGGCGCGCTGCACGTCCTCGAGCAGGGCGCCGCCGGTGGAGATGATCATCGGCTTGCCCATCCGCGCCACGTGCTGCAGCAGCGGCGTGCTCTTCAGATCACCCGACGCGATCTTGAAGGCCGGCACGTCGAGCGACTGCAGGAAGTCGGCGCTCTGGAGATCGAACGCGGTGGCGAAGAAGTCGACCCCCAGCTCCCTGGCGTAGGCCTGCAGGTCCGTGTACTGCTCGCGCTCGAACTCGAGGAACTCGCGGTGCTCGCCGTAGGTGGCGCCGAAGCTGTTCTCGTTGTCGTACGGCTTCTCGTAGGCGGCGCGCGTGTAGAGGCCGCGGTTGTTGCGCTTCTGCAGCTTCACCGCGTGCGCGCCGGCCAGCTTGGCTTCCTTGAACAGCTCGCGCGCGCGCTCCAGGCTGCCCTGATGGTTGTGTCCGATCTCGGCGATCACATAGCACTGCGTCGAGTCGCCGATCTCGTGGGTGCCGATCTTCATCGTCGCTGCCACTATCGTCTCCTGGCGGCATCGACACCGCCTGATCCTGCGCGCGCGCCCACCGGCTCCGTGGGCGGCACCGCGCGCAGCTGCTTGACCAGCTGCTCCCATCCGTACTGCCCGAGGGCGACATCGCGGGCCGCCAGGCCGATGCGCTGGCTCTCTTCGAGCCCGGGCAGCCGATCGCACTGGTGAATGTCGAGGACATTGCCCCGGTGGACCAGGCCGGACGGCGAGTGCTCGTCGAGGTTGGTGATGACGGTACAGCCGCACTCCATCGCGGCGTTGACCGTGGTGTTGTTCGCGCGCAGCCCCTTCTCGAAGAAGGCGGCCAGAAAGGTGCTGTCGAGCAGGTGGTTGAACACCGCCGTGTCGGACAGGAAGCCCATGAAGTAGACGTTGCCGTTGAAGATCGCCTGCAGCTCCTCGAACGTCACCACGAACGAGCCGTCGAAGCTCGTGTTCTCGTGCAGCGCGGTCGAGACATACACCGAGTAGGTCTGCCCGGTCGCCGCCAGCAGCTCCTGGAGGCGGCGATAGAGCGGCACCCGGATCTTGTGCGCCATCCCGAAGGTGAAGACCGAGATGTCGGTCTTCATGAAGCGCTGCGGGTTCAGGATGGTGCCAGGGCAGAACAGCTCCCGCACGTCGGGGCGCAGGCCGCGCAGATCGCGGAAGAGCTCGGTGTTCCCCACATAGACACGCGCCGCCGACGCGACCAGCCGCTGCTCCACCCCGCTGCCGTCGAACGCGTGCAGGAAGAGCTCGAATCCGCCGTTGTGCGCCGAAGCCCACAGGTCGAGATCGGCCGTATCACGCTCGCTGAACTCGGAGAGCTTCACCGACAGAAGCGGCCGCTCGAAGTTGCCCAGTTCGACCGCCCGGATGCCCACCACCTCCACGTCGAGGTGTTTGGCCAGGATGGCATTGAACTTCGCAATGCCACAGGTCCAGGGGTTCAGGTGATACCCGGCAATACAATCGATCATTGAGGACAAACGATTCTAGCTGAGTTCAGCTGGCCGACGGGCCCCGGGAGACGCCTCGGGCTGTTCCGCCCGCACGAAGTGCGGGCAGAGGACACTGGCCGCTAGCAAGGCGGAGCCGCATGCTCGTCAGTTGGAGCCGCAGCCTCGCTAGCCGCCTCGATCACGAACTGCGGCCGGCGGCGCGACTCCTCGAGCGCGCGCCACACGTATTCGCCGACCAGTCCGGTGGCGACCAGCTGCAGACCGCCCACTCCGGCCATCGCCGCCACCAGCAGGACGAGGTGGCCGTGGCCGGTCTGGGCCCAGACTGCCAGGCCCGCCACCAGCAGCACCATCGCCACGGCGAGCAGCGCCACGCCGATCAGCGCGCAGGCCCGGATCGGCGCCTCCGAGAAGGCGGTCACCGAATCGACGACGAGCGTGATCTTCCGCGCCAGCGTCCACCCGGATTTTCCCGAGGCGCGCGGCTGCTTGTCGTACTCGACGAACTCCTGCCGGAAGCCCAGCCACATGACCAGCGCCAGCACGCTGACGCTGCGCTCGGGAAACTGCCGGAACGCGTCGATGACCGCCCGATCGATCAGGAAGAAGTCGGCGCCGGTGGCCGGCATCTCTTTCATGCCCACCACGTTCCGCATGATCCAGTAGTAGAGCGCGGCAAACCCGGCGTGCGACGTGCCGCCCGGCCGGGCGCGTCGCGCCGCCCACACCACCTGCGCCCCCGCCTTCCAGCGCCCGAGCATGGCCCCGAGCGTCTCGGGCGGATCCTGGAGGTCGGATGCGATCATCACCGCCGCGTCGCCGCGCACGAGGTGCAGCCCGCAGGTGATCGCCACGTGCGATCCCGAGTTGCGGGCGAGCCTGACGCCGCGCACGCGCGCGTCGGCGGCGGCCAGACGCTGCACGACGGCAAAGGTCTCGTCGCGCGAGTGGTCGTCGACGATGAGCCACTCCCACTCGACGCCGAGCTGCGACGTGGTGGCGACCAGCCGGGCATAGAGCGCATCGAGGTTGGTGGCCTCGTTGAACGCGGGCGTGAGGATCGACAGCATCAGCTTGAAGGCGGGTCTAAAGACCCGCAACTACGTGCACGGCACGCGTCAGCGAATCGATCACCCGGTCCTGATCGGCGAGCGTCATGTCGTGGTAGAGCGGCAGCGCGATGGCGGTGTCCTGCGCGCGCTCGCCGCGCGTGAGCGTCCCGGCCGCGCGCCACGTGCCCGGCGCGTAGGCGCCTTCGCGGTGCGCGTTCATCACTCCGCGGCGGGTGGACACGCCGTCGTCGAGCATGCGCTGCATTACCAGCTTCTGATCGGCGGCCTCCAGGCGCACGGCGTAGGTCTGCCAGTTGGTGCGCGCCCACTCGGGCTGGCACGGCATCACGACACCGGGCACGGCGGCCAGCGCCGTCGCATAGCGGGCGGCGAGCTCGCGGCGGCGCGCGACCATTCCGTCGAGCCGGGCGAGCTGCTCGCGGCCGATCGCCGCCTGGATGTCGGTGAGCCGGTAGTTGAAGCCCAGGGTGGGATACGCCTCGAACACCACCTGGGCCGAGGCGTGCCGAACCGTGTCCGGCACGCTCATGCCGTGCTGCCGCAACAGCCGCAGCCTCGCGTCGGTCTCGCCGCTCGCCGTCACGATCATGCCGCCGTCGCCGGTGGACAGGAGCTTCCGGGGGTGGAACGAGAAGCACGCCATGTCGCCGTGCGGCCGGCCGATGCGCTGCCACTCGCCCTGCCAGCGGATCTCGCTGCCGATGGCGCACGCCGCGTCCTCGATGAGCGGCACGCCGTGCCGCCGCGCCGTCGCCACCAGGCTGGCGAGATCGCACGGCATGCCGAGCTGGTGCACGGTCAGAATCGCCTTCGTGCGCGGCGTGATCGCCGCGTCCACGAGCGCCGGATCGATGTTGAAGGTGTCGAGCTCGACGTCGACGAACACGGGGAGCGCGCCGCAGTAGCGCACGGCGTTGGCGGTGGCGATGAACGAGTGGCTGACGGTCACCACTTCGTCGCCCGGCCCGACGCCGGCCGCAACGAGCGCGAGGTGCAGCGCGGTCGTGCAGCTCGAGACAGCGCATGCGTGCGGCGCACCGACGGCGGCGGCAAACTCGCGCTCGAAAGCCGCGACTTCGGGGCCCTGCGTCACCCAGCCGGACAGGATGGCGCGCCGCGCGGCTTCGACCTCGCGCTCGCCGAGCACCGGACGGGCAATGGGAATCGTCGGGCGTCCGGCGCTCATTATCTCCCGGGCGCCGTCGCCCAGTTGTGAACGATCTCCTCTTCGAGCAGCTGCTCGGGCGTTTCCGGGTGGGCGCGATACCACTCGAGCAGCAGGCGCAGTCCCGCCGTCAGTTCGACCTTCGGCGTAAAGCCGAGGAACTTCCGCGCGTGGGACATGTCGGCGTAAAGCCGGCGGACGTCGCCCGGACGGGGGCGGTCGTGCTGCACCACGGCATTGGCACGCCCCGCGACCGACGCGACCACGCGCGCCAGCTCGTTGATGGTCACCTCGCTGCCGCTGCCGAGATTGATGGTCTGGCCGACGGCGCGCGGATCGTCGCCGGCCAGGAGGATTCCGGTCGCCGTATCGCTCACGTACTGAAAATCCCGCGTCTGCGTGCCGTCGCCGAAGACGATCATCGGGCGCCCGGCCAGACAGCGGAGCAGGAACTTCGGAATCACCTCGCCGCTGTCGCCTTCGTGGTGAGAACGCGGACCGTAGGTGTTGAACGGCCGCACGACGACGGTCGGATACCCGTAGGTCGTGTAGTAGGCGCGGGCGTAGCACTCGCCCGCGAGTTTGGACGCACCGTACACCGTGCACGGGAATGTCGGGTGCTCCTCGGTGATCGGCGCCCACTTCGCCGTCCCGTACACCTCCGAGCTCGACACGTAGACGAAGCGCGGCACCGCGTGCTCGCGGCAGGCCGCGAGCAGCCGCAGCGTGGCGGTGGCGTTCACGTCGTGGTTCTCGTCCGGCGAATGCACCGAATGGCGGACGCCGAGACAGGCCAGGTGGTAGACGAGGTGGGCTTTCGCGAGGTGCGGCGCCAACGCATCGAGATCCCGGATGTCGACCTCGAGCAGCGTCACGCGATCGGACAGCACGCTTTCGACGTTGGCGCGCGTGCCGTTTACCAGGTTGTCGACGATGATTACGCGCTCGCCGCGCGCGGCGAGCTGATGGACGACCTCGGAGCCGATGAATCCGGCGCCGCCGGTCACGATCACGACCGAACGTGACTCATTCATATCGGTGTCGAAGACTCCTCGTGACCTTCGCGCCAGCGGGCAAAGCGCGCCGGCACGCCTACGACGATGGCAAACGGGGCGACATCGGCGGTGACCACCGCCCCTGCGCCCACGATGGCGCCGCGCCCGACGGTCACTCCCGGCAGCAACACCGCATTGACGCCGATGTCGGCCCACGCGCCGACGCGAACCGGCTCGATCCGAAGATCGGTCTGGATTACCGGCACATCGACCGGGACGCCAGTATGCTGCGAGCCGAGCACGCGCGCTCCTGGCCCCCACCCGACGAATTCCTCGATGACCAGGTCACGGGCATCGAGATACGCCTGAGGGCCGATCCAGGTGTGATCGCCGATGAGGCAGCGGCCGTCGAACCGGCCCTGAATGAAGGCCTGCTCGCCGATGACCACGCCGTCGCCGATCTCGAACGTCTCGGGATGCCTCGCCAGCGCGCCGCGGCCGATTCGCACGCCGTCCCCGAACTTCTTCGCCAGCGCGCGCCAGACGATCCGGCGCATCCGCGCATCCTCCTCATTGTCCCCCATCGCGTGGGCGCTCGCGAGGTCCAGCAGCGCGGACCTCGAACGAGTTCGGCGAAGCTCCTCTGCGAGGGCGATGTCATCGGGAGGATCGGGCGTCACCACCCGCCGGCCATGTACGGGCGGGACGACCCGCGTGCCACTGGGACTGGACGTCTCGGACGGGAATCCTTGCGATTCAGTCAACTTCCGATCAGCCGTTCACGACGTCTTGCCCGCCGGCGGGCCGGCAGACACTGCTCTAGCGAGGCGGACCCTCTGCGGTCGTCGTTCAAAGGCGGAGCATCGCTAGACATTCAGGCCGTCGAACCCGCGGGCAGGCCCGCCTTCAACAGGCCGGCGACCGTAGCGATCTGCGCGGCGGTGAGCTCGGGGAACATCGGCAGCGACAGCACCTCG
>Ga0070670_100001472_pt1 | contig 18962 bp, 17 predicted proteins | sample KBSS63metaG_FD_64665 | JGI IMG/M metagenome (GOLD analysis project Ga0070670, IMG submission 64665) | Switchgrass rhizosphere microbial communities from Kellogg Biological Station, Michigan, USA - KBS S6-3 metaG | ecosystem: Host-associated > Plants > Roots > Rhizosphere > Soil ... | reverse complement strand
GCGCTGCTGACGCCCATCGTCTTCCATTTCCAGGGCGTCTATCGCCTGCGACGGGGTCGCTCGCGCATCGATGATTTTTTCAGCGTGCTCGTCGGCAGCATCCTCGTCGTCGTCACCGGGGTGCTGGCCACGTTGTACTTCCAGGCGTACTGGGCGTCTGTAGACGATCGTGCCAACGGCGCTTATCAGGTCTCACAAGTCGTCTGGGCGCTTTTCCTGACGCTCAACGTCATGCTCGCGTATGCCTCGCGCGAGGCGGTGCGCGAGCTGCTCGAGCACCGCTGGCGCGCCGGTATCGGGCTGAAGCGCATTCTCATTGCCGGTGCGGGTGACCTCGGGCGGATGCTTGCTGACCGGATGCTGCAGCATCGCGAGCTTGGCTATCAGGTGATCGGCTTCGTCGACGACCGCGCGGGTGGCGATCATCTCGGCTATCGGGGACTACCGCTCCTTGGCAAGCTCGCCGAGGTTGCCGAGATCGCTCATAGCGAACGCGTCGACCATCTCTACGTCGCGTTGCCGATGGAGGAACACTCGAAGCTGCTCGACATCATGGACATCGCGAGCCGGGAGTACATCGACGTCAAGGTGGTGCCAGACATCCTGCAGTTCATCGCGTTGCGCGCCAGCCTCGAGGAGCTCGACGGCCTGCCCGTCATCAACATGAACGACGTCCCGCTCCAGGGATTCCGCGCCTGGATCAAACGCAGCCTCGACATCGTCCTGTCACTGCTGGCGATGGTCGTGCTCGCGATTCCGTTCGCCGTCATTGCCGCAATCGTCAAGTGGACCTCCTCGGGGCCGATCTTCTACAAGCAAGAACGGATGGGGCTCGACGGGCGTCCGTTTGCGGTCTACAAATTTCGATCGATGACGCACCACGCAGAGGACACGACCGGACCGGTCTGGGCACGCGACGACGACCCGCGGGCCACATCCGTGGGCCGGTGGCTGCGTCGCTTTGACCTGGACGAGCTGCCGCAGTTCTGGAACGTCCTCAAGGGCGAGATGTCGATCGTCGGGCCGCGTCCCGAGCGTCCCTTCTTCGTCCAGCAGTTCAGGCACCGCATCCCGCAATACATGCTGCGCCACAAGGTGAAGGCGGGCATCACCGGGTGGGCGCAGGTCAATGGCTGGCGCGGAAATACCTCGCTCGAAAAGCGGATCGAATACGACCTGTATTACATCGAAAACTGGTCGGTGACGCTCGACTTGAAGATCATGTGGCTCACCGTCGTTCGCGGCCTCTTCCAACGCGTACATGCCTAGGACGGTCGTCACCGGAGCCGCCGGCTTCATCGGATCACATCTCTGCGAGACGCTCCTGGAGCGCGGCCACTCGGTTCTCGGCATCGACAATCTGCTGACGGGCGACATGCACAACATCGCCCATCTGCGGGATCGCGACTTCGAGTTCGTCCGTCACGATGTGACGCGCTATATCGACGTCGACGGGCCGGTTGACTACGTGCTCCACTGGGCCAGCCCGGCAAGCCCCATCGACTACCTCGAGCTGCCGATCCAGACGATGAAGGTCGGATCGCTGGGCACACACAACGCGCTCGGACTGGCTAAAGCCAAACAGGCGCGTTTCGTCATCGCCTCGACATCCGAGGTCTACGGCGATCCGCTCGAGCATCCGCAGAAGGAAACCTACTGGGGGAACGTGAATCCGATCGGGCCGCGTGGCGTGTACGACGAAGCCAAACGCTTCGCCGAAGCGTTAACGCTCGCCTACCACCGGTATCACGGCGTGAACACGAAGATCGTTCGCATCTTCAACACGTACGGGCCGCGGATGCGGCTGCGCGACGGACGCGCCGTGCCGGCATTCATGTCGCAGGCGCTGCAGAACGAAGACGTCACGGTCTTCGGCGACGGCACGCAGACCCGCAGCTTCTGTTACGTGTCAGACCTCGTGGACGGCATCATCCGGCTGATGGACGCCGACACGAATGACCCGGTGAACATCGGCAATCCGCACGAAGTGACCATCGAGGAGATCGCCCGCACGATCATCAAGCTCGTCGGCTCAACGAGCCAGATCGTCTATCGTCCGCTGCCAGTGGACGATCCCAAACAACGCCGGCCCGACATCACGCGTGCGCAGACCATCCTGAAGTGGGAGCCGAAGATCGGCCTCGAAGAAGGGCTGATGAAGACGGTCGAATACTTCAAGGGCAAGATCGCCGCCAGAACGTAACGAACAAGATCCGCTGTGCACGCCTACGTCGCCGACTCGTTGATCAGTCGGCGTAGCCGGAAGAAGTAGTCGGCGCTCGACACGAGCGTCAGCCCCAGAGATATCCAGATACCCGCGTCGACCAGCACCGACGTCTCCTGCCGGTAGTTGAAATACATGATCGCCACGCTCGTGACGATGAAGACCGCCGTCGTCGCCTTTCCGAGCATCGAAGGCTTGAATGTCCGCGGGCCAACGGCCAGGTTCACGATCGCGACGACGCTGATGATCACGACGTCGCGCGTGATCACGGCGACGGTCAACCACAGCGGCAGGTGATTGGTCAGCGGCACGGCCGGCAGCGTGAGCACGATGAAGGTGGTGACGAGGAGCAGCTTGTCGGCCAGCGGGTCCAGCCACGCGCCGAGGCTGGTGCGCTGACCGGCCCGCCGCGCGATCAGGCCGTCGAGCGCATCGGTGGCCCCAGCCGTCATGAAGACCAGCAAGGCCGCACCGAGGCGGCCGTACACGACCAGCAGAACGAACGCCGGGATCAGGACGATCCTGAGAATCGTCAGCTGGTTCGCGAAGGTCAGGTTGCGCAAGGTCTCAGCGCACGAGCGCCTGCAGACGATCAACGATGCTCACGGCTTCGGCGCCGGTAACGGGCTGATTGACCTCGAATCGGTCGCCCTCCAGCAGTGGCATCACGCCGGACGAGACGGCGTCGGCGGCCGCCGGATACACGAGATGTGTCGGCGGCATGTCTGCAATCTTCGGCTGTTGCGCCAGCCGTTTGCGTAACGGCGCGCTCGATGTGGCGGCCAGTGCCACGAGTCGACGCACCGCCGTGGCGACGTCGCCGCGGCGCATGGGCAGGCGGGGCTGGAAGGTGTGGTTCTCAAACGGGTCCATGACGCCCGCACGCGCCACCTGTGCGATCCAGTCGGCCGCCCAATGTCCGGCCGTGTCGGTGATGACGACCTGCTGCTGAGGGGCCGTCGTCAGCAGGCGCTCCAGGCGGACTCCGATCAGCGCTGCCAGGTCGCCGCGCGTCACCTGCGGCGCACTGGCAATGGCCTTGAGCTCCTCCGGAAACCGCGATTCGCGCACTCGTTCGGCGAGTGCCGCAATCTTCGCGGATAGCTCGGGAGTCGATTCGATGGCGGCGGCCTGTCGATAGATGCTGTCGGCGGCCTGATAGTCTTTCCGCTCAACAAGCAGATCGCCCAGGCCAATCAGTGCCGGGCCATCCGACGGCTCCAGCTCAATTGCCCGTCGATAATGCTCCAGGGCACGATCCGCATCTCCCTGGCGGCGCTCCACGACCGCCAGCTCGCGATGCAGGAACGCGCTGTCGGGCGACAGCTCAATGGCCCGCTCGTATGCCGTGCGCGCCTGGTCGAGGCGTCCGGCTGACGCTGCCGATCGAGCCGCCTCAATCACCTGCTCCGCTGTCCGGAATCGCAGAACGTCAACGCGGCGGCGGACCGCCGTCAGCGAACCGTCTGCAGCCAACGCCGCTTCGAACGCGGCGATTGCGTCGATGTCGCGCTTCAGCGCAAGAAGGGTCTGCCCGCGTCCGACGAGCGCCGGTGCATACTGCGGTGCCGCGCTCAGCGCGGCGTCAAACGCCGTCAACGCATGCTCGTGGTCGCCACGGGCAAGGGCAACATAACCCTCCCCTGCACGCGCCGGGTACAACTGAGGGTTCTGTTTCAGCGCCTCGTCGAAATCGCGGCCGGCGTTGCGCGTATCCCCACTCTGCAGAAACCGCCAGCCGATTTCGATCCGCTCGGCACCCGGTGCCCGTTGCAACGCGGGTGGTACCGCCGGATAGATGAAGTCAGGATATTTGTCCGCCGTCGCCACGGCGGGCGGTGGGATCGTTCGGGCGCCGCAGGCCGCAGCCATCAGGGCGATTCCGACGGCGAGCGCCTTAATCCGCATCAACTCTATTCTCCTGCGGCGCGGGGGTCGTCAGACGCTCGATGAACCGCCTGGGCACATCGGCCTCGATGACAACCTTGCCGTTCGTGGCGACGTGGCTCACGACGCGGGCGACGCGGTACAGGCGTGCAATCTGCTGCCGATCGAAGTCTGTCCCGCTGTCGAAGGTAATCGTAATGCGGCGCGTATCGAGCGCAAGCTGGGACGCCACCATTTCCAGCAGCTCCGCGAGGCCCTCGCCCGTTCGTGCCGAGATCAGCGCGGCGCCAGGGTCGGCGGTCTGCAGCCGGCGACGTTCGTCCGGCGACAGCAGTTCAGTCTTGTTGTAAACGTCGAGGACGGCCACGTCCACGGCGCCCACCTCCTCCATCACCCGGCGAACCGCGCTGATGTGTCGCTCCCGATCCGGGCTGGCGCCATCGATGACATGCAGGACCAGGTCCGCCTCTCCGACCTCCTCGAGCGTGGCACGAAAGGCCGCCACGAGTGCGTGCGGCAGACGGTCGATGAATCCGACCGTGTCGGACATCAGGAGTTCCCGCTGATCTGGTAGACGCACCTTTCTGATCAGCGGATCGAGCGTGACGAACAGCGCGTTCGACGCGTCCGCGCGCTCATGAGTCAGCCGGTTGAACAGCGTCGTCTTGCCGGCGTTCGTGTAACCAACGAGCGCAACCGTCGGGATGGACTGCTTGTGACGACGGTCCCGCAGTTGAGAACGGCGCTGGCGCACCTGATCGATTTCGCGCTGGACGGCCTGGATGCGCACGCGGATGCGCCGGCGATCCGTCTCGAGCTTCGTTTCACCTGGCCCCCGCGTGCCGATGCCGCCGCCAAGGCGCGACAAGGCGGTGCCCGATCCGGCCAACCGCGGAAGGAGGTACTTGAGCTGAGCCAGTTCCACTTGCCAGCGCCCCTCACGAGTGCGTGCACGACGCGCGAAGATGTCCAGAATGAGCTGCGTCCGGTCGATCACCTTGCACTCGAGTCGCTCCTCGAGCTGGCGCAACTGTCCGGGAGTCAATTCGTGATCCACGATCACGACATCCACATTGGCTTCCGCGCACGCCGCCGCGAGGCTCGCCACCTTGCCGGCGCCGATGAACGTCCCGGCGTCAGGCTTGGCGCGCTCCTGCAGCATCCGAAGCACCACGTCGGCGCCCGCCGCATCAGCGAGGCCGACAAGCTCTTCGAGCGACTGCTCGGCATCCACGCGGCGCACGGCGCCGGTGATGAGACCGACGAGCGCGGCACGTTCCACGGCAGGCGTCCTGTGAGCCATATCCCAGTATCGTACAATCCGCGACGTGCCGGCGAAGCGAACGCGTCGATCGAAAGCGCCAGCACGTCCGCGCGTACCGCTGCCGAGGCAGACCGGAGGGGTCCACGAGGACAAGACCAGGCGCCCGTGGCGGCGCCGGAAGCACAAGACGAAAGACCTGGAATAGGAAGCTTCCTGAGAATCCAGTGGCACAGGGTGCACGGACGCGCACCCTGCGTGTCAGAAGAATCGGATCTTCTGGGTGACGCCGACCTTGTCGTCGACGTGAATGCTGTCGATGAAGCGGATGCGATGCGGATGCGTCTGCATCACCAGTGAGGTCGTGCGGATCCCATCGCCGAAGAAGCGGACGCCCTTCATCAGCGTTCCATCGGTGACGCCTGTAGCGGCGAAAACGATGTTGTTTCCTGAAGCCAGGTCCTTGGAGCGATAGATCTTCTTGAAGTCGGTGATGCCCATCGCGCGGCACCGCTGCTCGTGCTCCGGCGTGCTGACGACAAGCCGGGCGTAAATCTCCCCTCCAAGACAACGCATGGCCGCTGCAGTGATCACCCCTTCGGGTGCGCCGCCGATCCCCATCACGGCGTGGACACCGCTGCCGACGACCGCAGCGGTAATACCGGCTGAGAGATCGCCGTCGCCAATCAACCGGATGCGTGCACCGGTGGCGCGGATGTCTGCGATCAGCTTCTCGTGACGCGGGCGTTCAAGCACGATGACCACGAGGTCCTCGACTTTGCGGCCGAGCGACTGGGCGATCGATCGCAGGTTGAAGCGGACGGGGGCATCGAGGTCCACGACGTCTCGCGAGCTGGGACCGACAACAAGCTTCTCCATGTAGATGTCGGGCGCGTGCAGCAGGCCGCCGTGCTCCGATGCCGCAAGGACCGCAAGCGCGTTGGGCGCGCCCGTCGCGCAGAGGTTGGTTCCTTCGAGCGGATCGACCGCAATGTCGACCTGCGGGTACTGCACGCCATCTCCATGGGAGGCGGCACCGACCTTTTCGCCGATGTACAGCATCGGCGCCTCGTCGCGCTCCCCCTCACCGATGACGATCGTCCCGTCGATGGGAACTGAATCCATTTCGCGCCGCATCGCCTCGACGGCAACCTGATCCGACTTGTGACGGTCGCCCTGACCCATTGTGTGTGCACAGGCAATCGCCGCCTGTTCAACGACGCGCAGAAAGTCGAGGGAGAGGTCGGAGTCGAGGTAGTCCTGGTGCTGCGCGCTGGTCTTCAACTCCTTCGTCGTTATGGTCACAGTCTCACTCCCTCACTTTTCCACTTTTCCACTTGCTGCGACGTTTCCACTTTCATACGCCGGCAGCTCGCAGCGCGTCGGCCGATCGTTCCGGTAACCGAGCAGGTAGTCGGCCTGCATGATCGTGTGAATCTCACGCGTGCCTTCGTAGATCACTGCCCCTTTGCAGTTTCGGTAGAACCGGCCGACAGGATACTCGTCCGAATAACCGTTCGCGCCGTGAATCTGCACGGCATCCCCAGCGGCCCGCTCTGATGCCACGGTCGCAAACCACTTCGCCAGCCCGGTTTCACGCGTGTTGCGGCGCCCGACGTTTTTGAGCCAGCCCGCACGCTGCCACAGCAACCTGGCCGTCTGATAGTCGGATTCCATGTGCGCGATCATCTCCTTCACCAGCTGGTGGGAGCCGATCTCCACGCCAAATGCCTTCCGCTCCAGGGCGTACTTGACGCTGGCGTCGCGGCACGCGCGAATCAGCCCGGTCGCGCCGGCGGCCACCGTATACCGACCTTGATCGAGCGCGAACATCGCGATCTTGAATCCCTCGCCTTCGCGCCCGACGAGGTTGTCGTGAGGGACCTCGACCTCTTCCATCTTGAACGTGCCGGTATTGCCGGCAAGGATGCCCCACTTCTGCGTCAGCGTCGCGCTCGAGAACCCGGGAAACGATCGCTCGACGATGAACGCGCTCATACCGGACGGATCGCGCTGCTTCTTCTTCTCCAGATCGGTCCACGCGAAGACGAGGAAGTTGTCGGCAACGTCGGCAAGTGAGATCCAGATCTTCTCGCCCGTCAGCACATACCGGTCGCCCTTGCGAACGGCGACGGTCTGAATTCCCCGCGCATCGCTGCCGGCGGACGGTTCGGTCAGACCGAACGTCGCGATCTTCGTGCCCTGTGCCTGTGGCAGCAGATATCGTCGCTTCTGATCGTCGGTGCCCCAGGCGAGCAGCGTCAGCGAGTTCAGGCCGACGTGAACGGAGAGGATCACGCGCAGCGACGTGTCCACATATTCGAGTTCTTCGCTTGCCAGCCCGAGGCACAGGTAATCCATCCCAGCGCCGCCGTGCTCCTCCGGAACGCAGATACCCAACAGTCCGAGCTTCGCCATTTGCGGAAAGACGCTGCGATCGAACCGGTGCTCGCGATCGAGCTCGCGGATGCGCGGCGCAATCTCACGTTCCGCCCATTCGCGCACTGCCTGCTCGAGCAGCTGGTGCTCGTTCGACAGGTCGAAGTTCATTTTCGGAAGAGCATCTCGCGCGTATTCGTTTTCAGCAGGAACTGATCGATGACGCGAAGCGGCTCGAACATTCGCTGGATATCGCGATTGGGCAGCGGCTTCTGTTTGCTGCGCGCCGCGGAATATGGGCGGTGCTGGATGTTGGTGTCGTCCACGACAACGAACCGCGTATAGGTCTTCGTGGTGGGCAACGTTTCAGTGGCATTGAACAGCGCGAAGATGACGCCGCCCGGTCGCAGCACGCGCACCAGTTGCGTCGCCAGCGCCTGCGCCGATTTCTTATCGAGGTAATCGAACAGGTCCCAGCACAGAATCCCGTCGAAGCTCTCGTCCGACTGCGGGAATCGCTTGCTGAGATACTCGGGCAGTTCCGCCAGCTTGTCCTCACGAGCGTGGCGATCGATATCCTTCGACAACTCCTCGACCTGGAACTTGCAGCCCAGATGCTCGCCGAAGAATGTCACGTTGTGCCCGACGACCGGACCGATATCGAGCAACGTCGGCTGCGCGTGCGAGCCGAGCGTCGCCAGAAACTTCTTCAGCGCTTTGGTGGGATGGGTGGGCGCATTCGAGGCGCCTCCGTCTGCTTCCGGATCATCCTTGCGCCGCCGGGAAAACAGATCGGAGAGCGCCATCATTCAGTCGCCCGCGCGCCTGCGCGGTTCAGTGCGCCGCTGCGTGCGGCTGAGGCGCGGTGGTCGTCGCGGCAGCGGCCGGTTTGACCGCCTGGGCTTGCTGGCCCGGCGCGGTCTTGCGCTGCATGTCGACGGTGCCGCGGAAGTGGGCCCCTTCGGCGATCGCCACGCGCGGCGAAATGATGTCGCCGTCGACGGACCCGCCGTCACGAATGTCGACCTTTTCGGTCGCGGTCACATTACCGTTCACCTCGCCGAGGACGATGACGGATTTGGCCAGCACCTGCGCCTTGATTCGCCCGTTGGGGCCGATCGTGAGCACGTGATCCTTCAACTCGATCTTGCCTTCGACGTGGCCTTCGATCGTCAGATCCTCGCTCCCGTTCAGCTCGCCCTTGATGACAACCGATTTTCCAATGTTCACCACGTCCCTCTCGATCCTCCGGTTCTCCGGCTGCGGTACCGACGCGGTGCTGACCGGCTGATGCGCCGCCGGTGCAGGCGCCGCGGGCGCCGATGGTTTCGGAGCTTCGTCACGCTTCCACATGTTGGTCTCCTCCGCGCGGTGTCTACCAAGAACCCCTGGCGGCGTTCCTCAGGCGTCCGACTCACGCGTCCGTGTTCCCTACTGGTGCAGGCCCGGAGCCCACTGAGTATATATCGGTCGTTCTGAGCATCGGAGCAGAGCGAGTGGGGATGACGCGAAATGCTACATTGGTACGGGTGCGGATCTATCTCGACCACAACGCGACGACTCCCCCGGCAGCTGAGGTAGTGGACCGGATGGCCGGGGCACTGCGCGAGCAGTTCGGAAATCCCTCGAGCGTTCACCATTTCGGTCAAGTGGCGAAGTCTGCACTGGACGAAGCCCGCAGCGCGACGGCAGCCCTCGTGGGCGGCGATCCGTCGGAGATTGTGTTTACGAGCGGGGGGACAGAGAGCGACAACTTTGCGATCCGCGGTGTCGCCGAAGCGCTGGAGGTGACCGGGCGCAAGCACCTGATCGCGACCGCAATCGAGCATGAAGCGGTTCTGACCACGCTGAAGGCCCTCGCCCGACGCGGCTGGAAGACGACCCTTTTACCGGTCGATCAAAGCGGAATCGTTGCCCCGGAGGCGCTTGAAGAGGCGCTTACGGATGAGACGGTTCTCGTCTCGATCATGCACGCGAACAACGAGATCGGCACGGTTCAACCCATCGCCGAGCTGGCGCGCATCGCCAAGGCACGGGGCGCTGTGTTTCACACCGATGCTGTGCAGACGGCCGGAAAGATCCCCGTGGACGTCAAAGCGCTCGGTGTGGATTTGCTGTCGCTGTCAGCGCACAAGTTCTACGGTCCCAAGGGCGCGGGGGCACTGTGGATCCGGCGCGGCGTTCGACTACACGCGCCGATGACCGGCGGCAAACAGGAGCGAGGCCGGCGCGCCGGTACCGAGAACGTCGCTGGCATCATCGGCCTGGGTGTGGCCGCTCAGCTTGCGCAGCGCAAGATGGCGGCGGAGGGTGAGCGCCTCGCAGTGCTGCGTGACCGTCTCGAAGGGGGCATCCTCGCATCGGTGGGCGGAACGGCGATCAACGGCGCACGATCGCCGCGCGTGCCGAACACGACAAACATCAGCTTCGACCGCGTCGAGGCCGAATCGTTGCTAATCGCGCTCGACCTGGCCGGCATCGCCGTCTCGACCGGATCCGCGTGCTCGTCCGGGACGCTCGAGCCGTCGCACGTGCTGAAAGCGATGGGCTTCCCCGCGCACAGGACGCAGAACTCGATTCGCTTCAGCCTCGGGATGGCGAATACCGAGGCCGATATTCAGCGTGTTATCGAGGTTCTGCCCGGCGTCGTCGAGAAGCTGCGCAACCTCACCAGAACGGTCGCCAGAGTCTAGAGAATGCGCGTTGTAGTCGCCATGTCCGGCGGCGTCGATTCGTCCGTCGCCGCGGCCCTGCTTGCCGAGCAGGGTCATGACGTTATCGGCCTGTCCATGCAGCTGTATCCGCAGGGCGACGCGTCCAGCGGACACTTCGGAAGCTGCTGTACGCTCGACGACCTGAACGACGCGCGGCGCGTGGCGTCGACGATCGGCTTTCCCCACTACATCCTGAACTTTGAGCAGCGCTTTCAGGAGACCGTCGTCTCGGACTTCGTGCGCGAGTACGCATCCGGCCGCACACCGCTGCCTTGCGCTCACTGCAACAGTGACTTGAAGTTCTCGACGCTGCTGGAGCGCGCGCACGGCTTTGGCGCGGCCTCGGTTGCGACCGGGCACTACGCGCAGGTCGAGCGCCGCGGCACCCGTTGGCTGCTCAAGCGCAGCGTCGATCGCGAGAAGGATCAGTCGTACTTTCTGTTCCCGCTCACACAGGATCAGCTCGCGTCCGCGCTGTTCCCCGTCGGGACGCTGACCAAGACGCAGGTCCGTCGCGAGGCACGTCGCCTCGAGCTGCAGGTGGCCGAGAAGCCGGACAGCCAGGAAATCTGCTTCGTTCCGGATGGCGACTACGCATCGTTCGTCGCGGCGAAGGCGCCTCGTGTCGCCCATGCCGGAGCCATTCTCGCCGAGGGCGGCGAGCGGCTGGGTACTCATTCCGGCATTCACCGGTTCACGATTGGGCAGCGCAAGGGACTCGGCGTGTCGTCACCTGCACCGTTGTACGTTCTCCGAATCGATGCCGACTCTGGCGACGTGACGGTCGGGCCAAAGTCTTCGCTCGAGCGCACCACGCTGACGGCATCGGGCGTGAACTGGGTATCGACGGAGGACGCGCCGGCGGCGTGGATTCCGGTGACGTCACAGATTCGCCATCGTCATATTCCCGCCCCGGGGCGCGTCCGCGCGCTGGAGAACGCGCGCGCCGAGATCGCGTTCGACGCACCGCAATCGGCGGTCACGCCGGGACAGGCTGTTGTCTTCTATCAGGACGAGGTCGTTGTCGGCGGTGGCTGGATCGACTAACGCCGTTTGAGCATGTCGGCGTGGGCCGCGGCCGTCTCACGTGTCGCCTGGCGGTTGTACTCCTCTGACTTTCCTTTCGGAATGCTGAGCGTGCGCCAGCTGTCTCCGCGCATCTCCTTCGCCAGATAGACGATCTGCCCAACGTGATACGCGGTGTGCGCGAGGGAGCGATGCAGCGCTTCATCGATGCGTAGCGGCTGCCGCCGAACGGTGACGGTTCCATTGAGGTCAGCATCTGTCAGCTGTGAGACCTCGGCAATCACGGTCTCCCAGGCGGCGTCCCACTCCGTCATCAGCTCCGGGCGGGTCAGCGATGCCGTCTCGAACTCGTTGTCCCGATGACGCCACGGTTTCTCGCCGTCGCTGGTGCGGAAATCGGTGAAGCGCGACTTCAGGTTGCCCGCGAGATGGCGCACCAGAATGTCGATTGAGTTCCCGCCACCGGGCCCGAGTCGTGCCAGTTCTTCATCGCTGACCTGACCGATGGCAGCCTCCGCCAGCGCTTTGTACCGCTTGTACTCGTCGAGCAGCGAGCTAACCACGCTCATCGTCCGCCTCGTCGTTTCCCCGCCTTCAGGCGGAAGATCCCTTCGCCAGCCGTTTCAACAGCTGAATTTGTCCAGCGTGATACAGATCGTGCGCGGCGACGCCTGTCAGCAGCGCGCGCTTTGTCACACCACGTTGCGCTGATCCCCTGTCCAGTTCCGTGGGACGAACCCCGGCGGCCGCAGCCCGAAGCGTGGCGTGGATCGCGTCCAGCAGAACAAGATCGTCCCGAAGAGCGCGTGCGGTCGGCGCGACCGGCCTCTCGATGAAATTCGAACCCGCCAGTGGAAACGACCCGCGCTGTGCCCCGGTGAGACGCCGCCAGGCTACGTACTTCCAGTAGGCGGCGTGCACGATCAGTTCCCAGATATTGTGCCGGCCGGCGCCGGGGCGCCACGCTGCGAGAGCCGGCGTCATGCCGCGGAGCGAGCCACGAAGATTCGGCCCATGCCACGACACCCGGTCGTAGGCCGTGTCGATCAGAAAAAGCAGCTGTCGAAGATCATGAGGGGTCGTCTTCGAAGGAGCCGCACGCACGACGCTTATACCGCGATGTCGCCGCGATGCACTGTGCCATCCGCCGGTCCGCCGTCGGCCGGGCGGTCAGCGGCTGGGAGCCCTTCGATATACCGCTCCGCATCGATCGCTGCCATGCAACCGGACCCCGCGGCCGTGACCGCCTGACGATAGACGTGATCCTGGACGTCACCAGCTGCAAACACGCCAGGAACGTTCGTGCGCGTGCCGCCGTTGGTGACGATGTAGCCGGTCGGATCCAGATCCAGTTGCCCTTTGAACAACGCGGTATTCGGCGTGTGTCCGATGGCAATGAACACACCGTCAACCGGCAGATGACTCGTCTGCGCAGTCTTGAGATTGCGGAGCACCAGATGCGTGACTTCGCCCTTCTCCAGATCGGCCACGTCAATCACTTCGGAATCCCAGACGAACTCGATCTTGGGATTGGCGAACGCCTTGTCCTGCATGATCTTCGACGCGCGAAGTGTGTCGCGTCGGTGAATGACGGTCACCTTCGACGCGAATTTGGTCAGGTAGACCGCTTCTTCCATCGCGGAGTCGCCGCCGCCGACGACGGCAATCGGCTTGCCGCGGAAGAAGTACCCATCGCATGTCGCGCATGTCGAAACACCGTGTCCCGACAGCCTGCGGTCCGAGCCGATATCGAGCCATCGTGCCGATGCACCGGTCGCAATGATCAGCGCCACCGTCGTGATCTTGCGGCCGCCTTCCAGTGTGATGGTGAATGGACGATCTTTCAGATCGACTGACGTGACGTTGCCTTGCAGCACTTCTGTCCCGAAGCGTTCGGCCTGAGCACGCATCTCGCCCATCAGGTCCGGTCCCATGATGCCGTCGCGGAAGCCGGGCCAGTTCTCCACCATCGTGGTCAGCATCAGCTGCCCACCGGCCTCAAGCCCCTCGATGAGCAGTGGCCGCAGGTTGGCGCGCGCGGCGTACAACGCCGCTGTCAACCCGGCCGGACCGGATCCGATGACGACGACCTCGCGATCAGCGTGTGCCGCTACGCTCATCCGAGATGTCGCTCGATCGCGCTGACGATATCTTCCCTGGGAACGAGGCCGACGATGGTGTCCACCAGCTCGCCGTTCTTGAGGACTACGAGCGTGGGGATTCCGCGGACGTGGAACCGGCTCGTCGGCACGTTCGGGTTTTCGTCCACATTCATCTTGCCGATCGTGGCGCGACCCGCGTATTCCGTCGCCAGCTGCTCGACGATAGGGGCAATGCGGCGGCAGGGTCCGCACCATTCGGCCCAGAAATCGACGAGGACGACGCCCTGCTTGGTCTCGTCGTCGAAGTTGCTGTCTGTAAAGGTCTTCACGTTATCCGATGCCATGTCTACTCCGCTCACGCCCACACGCGCGATGCCGCCGCGCGCTCATAAACCTCGACATAGTGCCGCGCCGAGGCTGCCCATGAATGGTCCTGCCGCATACCTGCGACCTGGATCCGCCGCCAGGTCTGCTGATCCTTAAAGACGCCCAGCGCCCATCTTAGGGTACCAAGCAGCGCTTGGGGCGAGTACTCGTCGAACGTAAAACCGGTCCCGGTCCCGCTTGCCACGTCGAAGTTCTGAACCGTGTCGGCCAGGCCGCCCGTGGCGTGGACCAGCGGAACGGTCCCGTAACGCAAGCTGTACATCTGGTTCAGCCCGCACGGCTCGAACTTCGAAGGCATCAGGAACAGGTCCGCGCCAGCTTCGACAAGATGCGCGAGGCGTTCATCGAAACCGATGTGCACCGCGATCTGCCTCGGATAGCGCGCCGCCAGTCCAAGCCACAGGTCTTCGTAGCGCCGTTCACCCGATCCGAGCAGCACGAACGACGCCCCGAGGCGCGGCAACTCGTCGGCAATGTCGGCCAGCAGGTCGAATCCCTTTTGATCGACCATCCGCGTCACCAACCCAACGACCGGCCGCGCCGCCGCCTCGCTGTCCGTCGGCAGCTGGCACCGTTCGAGCAGCGCCAGCTTCGACCTCTGCTTGCCTTCGAGATGTTCTGCGTTATACGCGGCGGCGATGTCCGGGTCGCGTTCCGGATCCCATTGATCGTAGTCGATTCCGTTGAGGATGCCGACGAGATCATCCGCGCGCGCGTGCAGAATGCCATCGAAGCCAAACCCGAGTTCCGGCTTCTGAATCTCCTGCGCGTACCGTGGACTAACGGTCGTAATCAGCCGGCTGAACACGATTCCGCCTTTGAGAAAACTGATTCGTCCCCAGTACTCCATCGCATCCATGCGCATCAGCTCCCATCCAAGCCCCAGATGCGGGAGCCAACTCGCGTCGAACACGCCCTGGTACGCGAGGTTGTGGATAGTCAGTACCGTTGGCAGCCGGCGCAGCGCCGTGTGCGTCCGGAACATGCGCGCGAGGAGGACCGGGACCAGCGCGGCCTGCCAGTCGTGCGCATGTACGACGTCATACGGCGTCTTCGACTCGACCGCCCAGTCCAGCGCTGCCTGGCAAAGGAACGCGAAGCGTTCTGGGTTATCCACGTAGTCGTGGCCAGATACGCCATAGAGATAGTCGCGGTCGAAGTAACCGGGATGCTCAATGAAGATGGTCCGGACGCCATCTTCCGTCGTCGAAAAGCACGGAGCGTCGGCGACGAGGTTCCCGAGTGCGACCTTCAGCGTGCGATCGCGCGAACCTGCGGAAATGCCCCGATATTTGGGCATGACGACGTCAACCTCGTGCCCGAGGCGTACAAGCGCGCGCGGCAGAGCCCCGACCACGTCCGCCAAGCCACCGGTTTTGGCGAACGGAACCGCCTCCGACGCCACCATGAGGATCCGCATGGGCAAACGTTATCGCAGGACCGCTTGTGTATGATCGCCGCGTGACTGATCAGGGTGGGCGCCCACCGAGGCCGGCGCGTTCCGAATCGCGCGAAACGGTGGCATTACGCGCGATCAAGGAGGAACATCCCGAACTGGCGGACGCCGTCAACATGCACCTCGAGCTCGTTGAGCTCTACCGACGCGTGCAGGGCCGTGTTCCACTTCCGTCGCTCGACATCAGCAGCGACATTCTGAAGCGTCACGCTGCGGAAGCGCGGCCGTTGCTCCGTTTTGAAGACATCCCACTGGATCTGACCGAGCTGCGCCTGCTCGTGCGCCAGACCGCCGACATCCTGCGCCGTCACGGCGCCCTCGACGACGACGACTATCAGCGTGTGCAGACGCTCGGCCGGGATCTGAAGCTGCTGGCAGCGGCGGGCGACTGGTATCGCTCCGTTGCCGAGTCGCACGCCGTCGCCGCCGTGGGCGCAGCACATCTGCCGTCATCCCCGGGCGCAGAGGATCCGGTCGTCGGACAGGTGCTCGCGCTGGCGATGCGGCCGTACCTGTCCCGTTGCGCGGAAGTGCTGCAGCAGCGTGAGGAGCTTTCAGGATGGACGCATCCGCACTGTGCGCTCTGTGGCGGCGAACCGGACTTTTCGGTGATCACGCCGGCAGCGGAGCGACATCTGATCTGCGGCCGCTGTGCTCTTCGGTGGAAGTTCGAGTCGCTGACCTGCCCGTACTGCCGCAACTCGGAGCGCGCGCGGATCACGTCGTTCGCGACCACCGACGGGCAGTATCGGGTGTATGCGTGTGATGTTTGTAAGCGCTACTTGAAGGCGTACGACGGCCGGCGCACGACGCGACCGGTGATGCCGATGGTGGATACGGTGGCTACGCTGCCGCTCGATGCGGCAGCCATGCAGCGGGGATATTCGAGCTAGTTGGTTGCGGGAGCAGGCTCAGCGAGGGTTCCGCCGAGAAGGTCCTGCGCTTTGGTCGACATCCAGTTGAACAGATGGCGCGTTTCCCAGAAACGGCCTGCATTCGACTTGGCGCCGAGCACCACCACGGCAACCGGCGGCCCCCCCTGCGGAAGGCGCAGCAGCGTGGCCAGACAATAGCCAGCCTTGGTGATGAATCCCGTTTTTCCCGCCTGAACGTCAACGTCGCCCTGCCGCACCAGTTGATTCGTCGAGTGAATACTGATCGTGCGGCGGCCGGCAGTCGCCGTGTATTCCTGTTTCTGCATCACGCCGGCGATCCGCGGATCCTTCGAAACGAACGTAATCAGACGCGCCATGTCATATGCGGACGAGACGTTCGCCGCGAGCAACCCCGACGGATCGGAGTAATGGGTGCTCGTCAGGCCAAGGTCGACGGCTTTCTGATTCATCCGGCCGATGAAGCCTTCGGCGCCGTATGACGAACTGCGCGCCAGTACGCGGGCCGCGGCGTTGTCGGAGGCGATCAGCATCAGGTGAAGCAGGTCTTCCTTGGTGATCTTGTCGCCCGCCCTGAGATACGTCGTCGACGCGCCGCGCATGTCGGCTCGCTGAATGAGCACCGGCTCTGAGAGATCCGGCGACTCCTCCAGGAAAACGACGGCCGTCATCACCTTCGTAATGCTGGCAATCGAGCGCTGGTCTTCACCGTGCGATTCCCAGAGCACCTTACCGGTCTCGGGGTTATAGATGATTGCCGCCTCGGCGCGCGGATCGGGAACGAGTGCACCGGATTCATCGAACTTGAAGCGTGGCTGCTGTACTTCTTTCAGAGCAGCGGCGTTGGCCGCGGCTTTCGCGCGGGAACGACGAAGGCGCGCGGACCTTGCCGAGGAGGTCGGCTTTTTGGCCGTTGCGGCCGCCTTCTTGGTGGCGGTCGGCCGCTTCGCCGTGGTCGGGGCTGCCGAAGAAATCTCGGGAACGCCGAGCGCCAGCACAGCCGCAATGAGACAAATCGACCGGAGATTCCTGAACAGCTGTGCTCGGATCACGGGCAACCCTTTTGGTGACAGATTGTTACGGCTTGTGTCGGCATTGTAGCAAACAATCTTTAACGCGCAAGGGGGTAATGTATCCTTTCGCGTCACCTCGACCGCCGAGAGTGCTCTGCTGTTCCAAAAAAGGTGCCACAGATGAACCCCAGCCAGTCGGAATTCATGGTTCTGCGCCAGACCATCGCCGTGCGCGGGACAGTACGAATGGCACTGCTGCCCCTGACCGTGATCGGTTGGACGTCTATAACGGTCGCGTTGCTCCGCGGTGGTCTGGAGACGCTGCCACCCCTGCTGGCGCTCGTATCGCTCAGCGTGCTCATCGGTGGATTCGAAGCGATTCACGCACTGAATGTTGGAGTGGAACGAATCGGCCGCTATCTGCAGGTGTATTACGAGGGAACTCAGGAAGGACCAACGTGGGAAACGACGGCAATGGCCGTCGGCCCCGGACTGCCCGGAGGGGGAATCGATCCGCTATTTACCGTGGTGTTCGCGGCGCTGACCGCCCTCAACCTGGCCCTTGCGTTTCCAGAACTTCATAGCATCAAGACTTATGTCGTCGTGCTGCCGGTACATGCGATTTTCTGGGTGCGGATGATTCGCGCCAGGGGAGCTGCGGCGCGTCAACGGGCCGTCGACCTGGAGACGTTCCGCGCTACTAAAGCTACTCAGGTGTCAGGCGACCGCTGAGCGCAATTGCCAGTCGCAACGCGCGCTCGGTGCCGCGGACCGACCCGGTGCTGTCGAACGCTTCGTCCATGGTGTGCGAGCCGCTGCCACGCCCACCGGCTCCTATTGCGATCGCGGGAATGCCGAGCTGCATTGCCATGTTCGCGTCGGTCGACGCCTCGCCCAGACGCGCCCTCATACCCGTTATCGAGGAAATCGACACGGCCGCTTGAACGACTGCCGATCGCTGGTCGGTTTTCCCTGCTGGACGATCGCCGATCCGATCAGCGCGGACCGTCACGGCCCCATTCTGATTCCAGCGGGCGTTCTCCCGGGCGGCGGCCTCCTTCACGATGTCCTGTACAGACCGATCCAGTGCATCGAGCGACACCTCGTCAGCAGAACGGAGGTCGATTTCAAACCATGACTCCGCGGGAATGGCGTTGACGGACGTGCCCCCGCCGATGCGCCCGACGTTGAAGGTGACCTTGGGGCTCGATGGAGGGTGGAGTTCTGAAATGCGTGCCACGGCACGTCCGAGCGCCTGAGCCGGGTTGGCGCGACCGAAATTATTGTAACTGTGGCCGCCGGACCCACGAAAAGTGACACGGTACCGACGACTCCCGACACCGATATTTGTAATCGATTCGCCAGTTCCGTCGATGGCCACGAACCGATCGACGCGGCCTTTCAGCGTCTCGCTGAGGAGCGCTCGCGCACCGCGAAGGTCGCCCAAGCCTTCCTCACCAACTGTTGCGGCGAACGCGATTGAACCTTCAGTCTGCACTGCGGTCGCGTTGAGCGTGCGGGCCACTGCGACGAGCACAGCCAATCCGCGGCAGTTGTCGGCAATGCCGGGACCGCGCAAGATGGTGCCGGCCCGCCGAACCTTGACCGTCGTCCCCTGCG
>Ga0070670_100001471_pt1 | contig 18963 bp, 13 predicted proteins | sample KBSS63metaG_FD_64665 | JGI IMG/M metagenome (GOLD analysis project Ga0070670, IMG submission 64665) | Switchgrass rhizosphere microbial communities from Kellogg Biological Station, Michigan, USA - KBS S6-3 metaG | ecosystem: Host-associated > Plants > Roots > Rhizosphere > Soil ... | reverse complement strand
CCGGCGCCGAGAAAGACGTAATTCATGTACATCTCGAGAATCTGCCGCTTCGTATAGAAACGCTCGATCTGCAGCGCAACAGCCCACTCGTTCACCTTTCGGGTATATGTCTGGTCTTTATAAAGGAAAAGGTTTTTGGCAAGTTGTTGGGTTATTGTTGACCCGCCTTCCAGGCGACCCCCGGTAAGGTTCTTGTAAACCACGCCAAGAATTCGATATGGATCGATACCAATGTGATCGTAAAAACGATTGTCCTCGATCGCGATAAGTGCATCTTCGACATTCTGTGGAATGTCCTGTTCTTTGATCGGGATCCGTTTTTCGATCGCAAACTCAGCGAGCACGGTCTCGCCATCATCGGCATAAATGGTCGTTACCTGCGGTGGCCGATAAGTGGCAAGTGCAGAAACCTCGATCGAGTACCTGGAATTATTGAGATAATAGGAAGCCAAAATCCCGGTCAAGGCGCCGGCCGAGAGGGCGAGGATCAGCGCTGAAAAAAACCACACCAAGCCGAATTTCCATCGGCCTTTCGATTCGACCGAGCTAACTTCTCTTTCAACTATTCGTTTCTCTCTTGCCATACCAACATCCCTGGCTGCAAACCTAATTTACGAACCTTCGCATTCGAACGCTCACGACGAAACCGATCGCGACGAAAGTCGACAATAATGCCGACAGTCCCGCGCTCATCAGCGGCAGCGGAACGCCGATCACCGGCAAAAAGCCGAGCGTCATTCCGATATTCATAAATATCTGGAACGCCATAGCCGTCGCAATAGACATTATAACCAGCATGCCCTGCTTGTCAGAAACTTCGCGCGCGCCGTCGATAAGCCTTGAAATAAGCAGAGCGTATGCGAGAAGCAGCGAGATGCACCCGATAAACCCTGTGTTCTCAGCGGTTACCGCGAAAATAAAATCCGTTTGCGGCTCCGGCAAAAACTTCAGGACGCTTTGCGAAGTTTCGGTGTCTCCGCGGGTGCCCGACAGACCGCCCTTACCTACTGTGATCATTGATTGAACGGTGTGGTAGCCGTATCCCCGCGGGTCTGCGCTGTCCGGATCGAGCACTACATTGACACGTTCCTGCTGATAACGTTTTATCTTTCCCGTTTTGACGCCCACATACCATGCAGTTGGAACGAAGACAACCACGGCCAAAAGCCCCGCGATCACGTATCTGATCTTGATCGACGAAAGGAAAAGCACGGCAGCGAATATCGGAATATAGGTCAAAGCCTGCCCCATGTCGGGCTCAAGCATAATGAGGCCGAGTGGGCCTGCCATAATGAGTGCGCCGATCATTACTTCGCGTAGTTGAAGCGTGCCGCCTTTTCGTGCCCCAAAGTATTTTGCGAGCATCAGGACAGTCGGGATCTTTGCGAATTCGGAAGGTTGAAACTGACCTACCAGAGGAAGCCGAACCCACGCTCGTTGGCCGTTGACCTCGACACCGAACGGCGTCAATACAAGAAATAACAGGACCAGTCCGATCACGTAGATTATCGGAGCCGCGTCAATGATCCTTCGGTAATCGCTCACCGCCACAACTGCGAATGCAGCCAAAGCGATGAGCAGCCCAATGATCTGTTTCGTCCAATAACTCTCTGTTGGAAGGGCATTATGAATTTGCCAGATCCCGAAACTCGCGATAGCGATCGCCAACCCGGTTGTCAGCCAGTCGAAATCCCGGATCTCATGTTTTTCGATGATCGCTACCATTTTTCGAACTAGTTCGCTCTACTGTTTCGCCACCTGATCGGCGTCAACCTGGGGCAGAATGCCTTTTTTCGCCAGATATGCTTCGTAAACGCCTTTAGCCGCCGGGGCAGCGAAGCTTCCACCAAATCCTACGTTTTCGACCAGTGCGAGCACGGCGATCTCCGGCTTGTATGCAGGCGCGAAACTGACGAACCAGGCATGGTCTTTCTTGCCGCCGACGTCTTTACCGAGCTCTGCGACCTGGGCGGTTCCGGTCTTGCCGGCAATATCAAAACCAGGAATATGAATGCTGGTAGCGGTTCCGCCATTGTTGACCACGCCCCACATACCTCTCACGACGATCTCTTCTTGCTCAGGCGTCATAGGGATGGGTTTCGCTTCGGGGTGAAGAAATGTGAAGCCCTCCCGTCCCGGAATGTAACTCGGATCGCCCTCTTCTCCCACCGCTCCTACGGGCTTGAACTCCTTCATGAAATGCGGCACGTACATCTTTCCGTGCACGCCGACGCTCGCGATAGCTCGAAGATGAGAGATCGGCGTTATGACGACAGTATCCTGGCCGATGCCGGAGTAAACGGTTCGGATATCGCTCCATTTGCCTTCTCGCTTTTCGACGATCGGTCTCCAACTTTTAGGGGTTTGACTGATCTTTTCGTTCGGCAGGTCGATACCGGAAAGCTTGTCGTAATCGAACTGCTCGACCATCTCTGTAATGCCTTCGATACCGAGCTTCAGCGCGAGTCGGTAATAGTAGCCGTCGCACGAATGGGTTATGGCGTAATCCAGCTTTGGACTGCCGTGATTGCCCATGCAGCGCGTGAATTTGTTTCCGACCTGGATGCCGCCGCCACACGCAAGGTTCGAATGTGCGACGGTGATAGCGCCCTGTTCCAATCCGGCTACCGATTCGGGGATCTTCCAGGTAGAGCCCGGCGGATACCTGCCCTGGATCGCACGGTTATAAAGCGGCCGCTGTGGATCTTGCCAATAGGCGGCGATCTGTTTACGGCCTTCTTTGGTCTTGCTGCCTTGGACGAATATATTCGGATCGAATGACGGCAGCGACGCCATTGCGAGCATCTCGCCGTTGTTTGGATCCATCGAGATGATCGTTCCGCGCTTCGTCGGAGTCGCAGCAAGTTGCTGCTCGGCGGCATTCTGCAGATCAAGGTCGATCGTCGTCACTAGGTCCTGTCCGGCCTGCGGATCGACCTTGCCGATCTCACTTTGAACACGTCCACGGCTGTCGACTATGACCTTTCGGTAACCCGGCGTTCCGCGCAAATACTCGTCGTAATACTGTTCTAGGCCGCCTTTTCCAATTATGTCGCCTGGTCGGAATCCCTTCTGTTTGTATTCGTCCGATTCGAGTTGCTTCGGGCTGATCTCCCCGACATAGCCGAGAACGTGCGCCATGCTCGTTCCGTGAGGATAGAATCGCTGCGGCTGCAACTCGACACGTAACTCGGGAAATTCGAGCAAATGCGATTCGACCCACGCAATGTCCTGCATTGAAGCGTTGTCTTTCAAGACCAATGTCTCGAAATCGTTTTGCTTCTTGATAGAGACGAGTCGTTCGCGCACATATGCCGGCTCAAGACTCAAGCCTTTTGCATATTCATCGACGCGGTCGTCCACTTCAATTCCTTTGATCGGCTCATTTGAAAGAACCACATTGAATGTCGGACGCGAATCGACAAGTATCTTGCCGTTTCGGTCGAATATAGCGCCGCGCGGCGCAGGGATCGGAATCAGTCGTATCCTTTGATTTTCGGCACGTTCGCTGAAGTAATCGCCGCGTACGACCTGAAGGTAGTAGAGTCTTGCGCCTAATAGCGCGAGAAGGACGAACACTACTACCTGGATCGTAATGATCCGACCGCCTAGATTCTGACTGTGTTCGTTGAGTTTCATTACTTACCCAGCCTAATCGGGTTGCGCCTTCGGGTCTGCCGGCGCGCCGGAAACATTTCGCGACGCGGTTTTCGCGACCTTTGAGCCATCGAAAGGTCGAGTAGAAAATAGATCAATGTTCCAGCGATCGTAGTTCCGATCAATGTATAGGAAATGGTTGCTGCGATCGGGACGTTCGGTTCCTGGCCGAGGAGTCGATGTAATCCGTAATACACGAGATCATCAAGCAAAGATGCTCCCGCTATGACGGGGATCCGTAGCAAAAGGTTGTCCATATAGACACGCCTGGCAAGCTCGCTAACTATAAATGCAATAAGGGTTTTTGAGAAGCCGTTCGCTCCCAAAAGGCCGCCGCTCAATGCGTCAATAGCAAGGCCGGCGATCGAGCCGAAGAGCACTGCTTTGAGCGCGTCCCGCTGAAGAGCGGCGTAAACGATAATAATAAGCGGCAGATCGACATACGCGAGCGGTTCCGCTATGTTTCGCAGCGTCCACTGCAGAAACACGGAAACGATCAACGCAATTGTCAGCTTTAAATTATCCATTCAGACGCTCATTTTTTCTCGGCTTTCGTTGCATTTGGCAGCTTCTGTTCGAATTCGGACTTCACAGGAGGCTCGTAAAGAAGAACGGCGACCTCGCGCATTGAGTCCAGCCCCGCAGCGGGACGGATAAAAATGCGATGTGGAGTCGTTGCCGTTCCGGTAATTACGTCAACGATCTCTCCAATTCGTAAGCCTGCCGGATAGATGCCGTCCTGTCCGGTCGTATAGACCATTTGCCCGGGCTTTACCTCCACGCTTCCGGACACATAGCGCATTTCAACGAGATCGCGCTTACTCGTTCCCGAAACTACTCCCAGCGCATTTGAGTTGCCTATTTCGCCAACGACGCCGCCAACGCCTGATTTGTCTCGTGTTATCAGATCGATCTGTGAAGTCAGCGGCCCGACAGCCGTTACACGTCCAACGAGCCCGCCGTTCGTAACGACAGGCATATTCAGCTTTACTCCGTTTAAGCTGCCTTTATTTATGATCGACGAATCGAACCAGATCGATGGGTCGCGCCCAATGATCCGAGCAGGTAAAACGCCGATCTTGCTTTTATCCTTAAGGTCGAGAAGCGCTTTGAGCCGTTCGTTTTCAGCGGTCAATTCTTCTTTTCCCTTGATCTCGATCTGGAGTTCCTGAACCTTTTGCTTGAGGTCGTCGTTTTCGGTCTGTGCGGAACGAAGGTTGGCGATGGAACCGAAATAACCCGAAAGCGATGTCGTAAGCGTCGTAACCGGTGACTGTACGAAATCGGCGCCGGTTTGTCCCCAGACCCTTATAACGCGCCGGCCGCTGCCGATCTCACGAGCGTCGAAAGCCATGAGAACGAAATTTGCCAAAAGCAGGAGGATCACCAGCCATGGCGTAAGCCTCCAAACTTCCTTTTGACTACGCTCAACCATTCCAACCTGTCCAAAGTCTAAGGTCTAAAGTCCAAGGTCATCCTGCATTTCGACTTGGACTTTGTAATTTAGACATCGGACTACCTAGTTTCCTGTCATTAATGAATTGTCCCACTTAACGCGTTTGAGGAGTTCGATATCGGAGAGCATTTTGCCCGTGCCAAGCACGACCGAAGATAGCGGATCGTCGGCGATCACGACCGGCAACCCGGTCTCGATCATCAACCGTCTGTCCAGATTCTTTAGGAGCGCGCCGCCGCCGGTAAGCACGATGCCGCGTTCGACGATGTCGGCCGACAGTTCGGGCGGTGTACGTTCAAGAGCGACGCGAACGGCATTGATGATCGTTGAGACCGAATCCGACAGAGCTTCACGAACCTCTTCATCGGTCATCGTGATCGTCTTTGGTATGCCTTCAATGAGATTTCGTCCCCGAACGTCCATCGAAAGCGGTTCATCCAGAGGGAAGGCGCTGCCTAAGGCGATCTTGATCGCCTCGGCCGTCCGTTCGCCGATCAGCAGATTGTATTTGCGTTTGATATATTGCGTGATGGACTCGTCCATCTCGTTGCCGGCCACGCGAACCGCTCGAGAATAAACAATTCCGGAAAGTGAGATGACCGCAATATCAGTCGTCCCCCCGCCGATATCGACCACCATGTTGCCGTGTGGTTCGGTGATCGGTAAACCCGCACCGATCGCCGCTGCCATCGCTTCTTCGACGAGATAAACCTCAGACGCCTTGGCACGGTAAGCCGAATCTTCGACAGCTCGGCGTTCGACCTGTGTTATCTCCGAGGGAATCCCGATCACGACGCGGGGGCGCACCCACGACTTTCCGTTGTGAGCCTTGCGGATAAAATGCTGAAGCATTTTTTCCGTCACCTCGAAATTCGCGATCACGCCGTCTTTCATCGGACGAATGGCCACGATATTGCCCGGTGTACGGCCAAGCATTTCCTTCGCGTCGCGTCCCACCGCCTCGACCTGGTTGGTCACCTTATTGATCGCTACGATCGACGGCTCGCTGACGACGATGCCACGACCCTTAGCGTAGACAAGCGTATTTGCCGTGCCCAGATCGATCGCCAAATCGCTGGAAAACAAACTAAATAAAGATTTTAATGCCATTGTTGAAACTTAAGTGCTGGAATTTTCCCCTAGAATCGTATCGAACGGAGTGAGTTTGCTCGTCGGTTATCGCCGCAATCGCGCTTCCTACGCCTGCTGCGCCGGACAAACGTCTAACCTGTAAGCATACAATGTTTCAAACGCATTTCTCTACTGGAAATTAAGGGAAACAAGGATTTTCGAAAAAAAATTCGATTCAGCCGAGTCGCGGGAGAAAGGATGGGCAATTTGAGTCTGTCAGTTTTCAGCAACGAAATCAAGACCGTCGATGTTCTCGGAGATCTCCAGTACTCGCGGTCCGAATTTATACCTTTTACTCGAAACCTCGATAGCGTATGTTTGGCCCGCTTCGAGATCTCCGAATTGAAAATAGCCGAAGGAGCTTGTCCGGACCGAACGGATCATACCGCCGGGTGACGAAATGGCCACGATCGCGTTGCCGATACCCCGGCCGATCGAACTCACTACTCTTCCGGAAAGCGAAACGTTCGCGGCGGTTGCGAAACACGGGCCTGCTCCCGCAGAACACGCGGCAGGTGTTTGCGTAGCGCTCAATTGCAAGCCGGTGGAAAGGGATGATGTGTTCGACGAAAACTGCGTGAAAAGCGTTCCGGAAATGGCAGACTGTACGCCAACGGTTGCTGATGAACCGGAAGCATTCGCGCCCGCTCCCGTTTGGGCGTAAACGAATTCAAATTGGCTTGAGTTCTCGTGAAGATACACGGCAAAGTTCGTGTCTCGCGAACCAACCGTCTGCCCAGCGATAAAATGCCGTGCGCGCCATTCGATCTTCAGAATGCGCGATCCGATACTGCCAGTCACCTCGGTGAAAATCCCGCCGCTGCTGGTGATCGAGGGCCGCATGTCGAGGTCATCCCAATATGGGAACAAAATGGGCACGCTCGCCGGGAACGCTCCGGAGTTCGAGGACGGCAAGGCCTCATTCGTTGAACCGGAATTTGACGCACCTGTGCCGGCAACCACGAACCCATTTGTACTGAGTTGGATCGTCGACCCCGCGGATACGCTTGTTCCGTAGATCGAGAAGTTAAATGGTGAGGTAAAGTTCAAAAGTGCGTCGTCAACGGCGCTTCCCGTGACCAGGCTGCCTGTTGCGGAGATCGACCCGCCCCCACTTGATGAAAATCCATACATCGGGTCAGCGGGTGTTCCAACCGGAAGCGTAAAATTGAAAGTCTGCGGCGACCCGCTTCCTGAATAAACAACTGTGAGCGTTAGATCGATGTTGGTCAGGCAAGCTACCGAAGCGGCTGTCGAGATCTGAAACGGCGCCAGGCTTATTTGGCTGTCGCCATTTGCTCCAATATTCGGATACGGATTGATCAACGGCTTGATCGTCACTCCCGGTGTTGTACTCGTCAGGGCGGCGCTTACCGTGGTCGCCTGAACATCACCCGAATTTGTGAGCGAAATATTTACCGAGTTGCATTCGTTCGGCTCGATCACCGAATTGCCTGAGATCACGACCGGCGAATTCATCGATAGATTTGCAGACGAATTCAGCGATACATTGGCGTTAAAGACCACCAATGCAAAATGCTGGTCTGTGGAATCACCATTTCCAAGCACGCCGTTGCCGTTGATGGCGGTCCCTTTGACGCGGACAGTTATCGGCCCGGTCAAACCGGCAGGCAGGAAGACATTCTCGACGTTGTTGATCGAGTCGGCCGAGCCGCCCGTCGTTGAGAGTCCGCCGGTAAGTACGTTGCCTTTATATGTATTTCCTCCGACCGTAACTTCAAGGTCGAGGTTGTTGACCAACGCCGGGTCAGAAACAGCCGGTGGATCGGTCCAAACCAGGGAAACGCGAAGCGGCCGCGAAATATCCCCAATGGTGCCCGAAAAATCGCGAAATGCTCCGGTGCCGAACAGCGTCGAGGTTTCGTTGACATAACCGATCGCTGCACCCGTGTTCAGCATACCTTTCAAGTAAACACGGCCCCATCCCTCGCCACCGTTCGGGATTGCCGAAGCCGTCCCTACACCGTTAGCGTCACGTGCCGCGTTAATAAGAGCTGCTTTCACAAGGGCGGGGCTCGGGTTCGCACCGGCATGCCCGTTTTTCCAGAACTGCGTGAATAAGGCCGCGGCACCTGCTACTTGAGGCGACGCATGGGACGTTCCGCTGCTCCATCGATGAGCAGCATCGATATTGCCGAACAGGGCATCTGTTCCGGAGCGCCCACCCGTGATCGCCTGGCCTGGAGCGGCGATATCAGGTTTGACGCGGCCGCCCGACGCAGGTCCTAAGCTCGAAAAACTACTGAGGTCATCAATATTATTTGCACTGGAATCCAACTCCGTTCGCAGATTTTCAAGGCTGGCCACGGCTATTAGGTTCTTTGCAACCTTGGGACGGGTTAGTCCGCTACCCCCGGAATTACCAGCTGAAAACACCATCAAGAGTGGATCGATAGATGCCGCGGAGGACGCATCGCGGACAAATCCGTCAAACTGCGCAGCGTAAGAGTCATAAACGTTTCCGTTCGTGCCATTGCCCCAACTATTGTTGCTTATGAAGCCCGGTACCGTGTTTGGTCCAGCTGTGGTAACAGCATCGTTTGCGGTGTTTGCTTCTGTTCCTGTGTAACCGACTCGCAAGAGTGGAATATTAACGATGTTTGATTTTGGCGCGATCCCGAGCCCATAGTTGTAGCCCGTTGGGTCAAGAATTGAGAAAGGCGTGTCGCCGGCGATTATCGAAGCCTGCATATGCCCGTGGCCCTGCGCTCCTGATGTAGCTCCGCGCAAAGGGCCGTTTACAGCATTGCTCGCGGTAACATAAAAACCGCCGTCTCCAGGGATACCCACCCCATCATCGACGACTGCAACCGTAACGTTCTGCCCGTTTACGCCGAATTGCGATAGAGGGTCGTAACCCGGCGGCGAAATTGCCGTTGTTGAAGTGTAGTTGCCCGCAACGATCTGAGCCGCACGCTCGTCCTCCGCGACCGGTTTTGACCAACTATCTATCCGAATAACATCCGGAATGGCAGTAATAGATTCCGCTGAAGCAATATCGATTTCCACTCGAATGATGTCAAAAAAGTTTTCCGGAAGCTCGATCTCGTTCCTAACGTTTCCGCCGATCGCGGCGACCTGACTCTCAACATCCTTGAGGTTCGCTCGCTTAAAAACCGCCACGTCGAAAACCGCGCGAGATCTGCCGGTCATTTCCAATGGGGTAATACCGCGGGCGGGAATTTTACTTTTCCGGGCAGTATCCATTTGCTCGCGTAAAACGGCTGAATTCTTGTACTCAGGCAAAAAGCTTCCGACCCATCGGACTCGTGAATGAGTTGCGGCCCGAGCGATGGCTTCGCCGCTGCCGTACACGAAAAAAGCCTGGTGCGGAATATATTGCAGAATCTCAACGCCCGTTGCTTTCAGACTCTCCAGAAGCTCGTCTGTAGCGGTCACGCCGAACTGCACAATGTAATAGCCATCACCCTGTGAAGCGCGCTCAAGTCCGGAAGGCACAGTGCTATAGGGCGGTTGCGATATCGGGTCAAATTCTTTGCCCGGAAGACTGATCGTCGTTTCCAACTTTTCGGCGTCTTCAGGCAGCGCCACCTTTTCCCTGGCAGAAATTAAAACAGAGTCGCCATGGTCGGCAACAACCTGGCCGAGGTGCCTGACGCGTTTCTTATCCTCGGGGCTTTCAGCGTGAACCTGGTAAAGCCTTCTTGATTTGTCTCTGATGGCTCGCGTGATCGAATCGTTTTTTGAAAACTCCTTTTTCAAATAGCCCGAAACTACACGTTCGCGTGCGAATTGAGTCGTCTCGGAAAGGCAGTAAACGAAAAGAACGACAGCCGAGATGGCTATCATGACGATAAAGCTTCTGACCTTTGGGAGTGTGGAAATCATCAAGGGCGATCCTCAACCGATCATTTTTTAATGTATTGAAGTCCGGGTTGGCTCTGGTTATCTTAACACGTAACCGCTCAAAAAATCCGAGTGTTATTTGGCATTTTCCTTCGCGATAAGAGGCTCCGATTGCGAATCGCTGTTCGTGGGTTCGAGGTTCGGCAAAATGAAATCGGTGCGCGGAGTCGAGACCTCGGATTCCAGCGCGGCTTTCAAAACGTCGCTTACGCGCGTTGCCGGAATTATCTCGAGTTCCTTGCGGACGTCTTCGGGAATTTCCTCAACATCGTTCTCATTTTGCGCCGGAAGAATGATCCGCCGAATTCCTGCACGATGTGCTGCCAACACTTTCTCTTTGATTCCGCCGACAGGAAATACCAGGCCTGAAAGAGTGATCTCACCCGTCATCGAGGTGTCATTGCGGACTTTTCGGCCGGTATAAAGCGAGGCAAGAGCGGTCGCCATCGTCACGCCGGCGCTCGGCCCGTCCTTTGGAATTGCCCCGGCAGGTACGTGAAGATGCACGCCGTTTTGTTTGATCATTTCGGCGTCCAGTCCAAATTCAGGTGCGTGAGACCAAAGGTAACTGCGAGCAGCCTGCGCCGATTCCTTCATCACGTCGCCGAGTTGGCCGGTGAGCGTCAAGCCGCTGCTGCCCGGAAGCAACGTGGCCTCAATAAACAGGATCTCGCCGCCCATTTCGGTCCAGGCCATTCCGGTGGCTACGCCGGCCGGCATATCATCACGCGCCGATTCGGGAAAAAATCTTGGGGGACCAAGAAATTCCCTTACCTCTTTTTCCCCTACGACCGTCTTTTCCTCATCGCCTTCCGCTACTTTGAGCGCAACCTTGCGCGCGATGTTTCCGATCGCTCGTTCTACCTGGCGAACCCCTGCCTCGCGCGTGTACCTTGCGGTCAACAAATTGATCGCGGCATCTGTTATCTCAAGTTGCTCCGGTTTGAGGCCGTTCTCGGTGATCTGCCGCGGCACTAAGTACTGCTTCGCTATGTTCAGCTTTTCGCGGTCGCTGTAACCCGCGAGCTGAATGATCTCCATGCGGTCGCGAAGCGGCATCGGAATAGGGCCGAGTTGATTGGCCGTCGCGATGAAGAAAACTTTTGAAAGATCGAATGGCAGATCGAGATAATTGTCGCGAAACGTGTTGTTTTGTGCAGGGTCAAGAATTTCAAGCAATGCCGCCGACGGGTCGCCGCGGTAGTCGTTGCCGAGCTTGTCGATCTCATCGAGCATCATCACCGGGTTGTTAACGCCGACGCGACGCAGAGCTTGAATTATTCTGCCAGGCATTGCTCCAATGTATGTCCGGCGATGTCCGCGAAGTTCGGCCTCGTCGCGCATGCCACCTAAACTTAGCCGCTCGAATTCGCGTCCCAAAGCTCGGGCGATCGAACGGCCTAGCGAAGTTTTACCAACGCCGGGCGGGCCCACAAAAAGAATTATCGGGCTTTTCGAGTCCGGCCGAAGCTTGACCACTGCAAGTGATTCCAGAATGCGTTCCTTGATGTCTTCGAGTCCGTAATGGTCTTCGTCGAGCACCTTTCTTGCTTCGTTCAGATCGAGTTTTTCTTCGCTCGATTTTCGCCAAGGCAATTCAAGAACGTATTCGAGATAGGTGCGGATAACATGGTAATCGGGCGCGGTTTGGGGCAGTTGCTCCATCCGTTTCAGTTCACGTTCCGCTTCTTTTCGAACATCGTCCGGAAGGTCGGCTTTCTCGAGCCGTTCACGAAGCTGCCCGGCTTCCGCCTTTTCGCCAGTCTCATCCTCACCGAGTTCCTTTTGGATCGCCTTCATCTGCTGCCGAAGGACGTAATCGCGCTGCGATTTGTCCATCTCGGTCTGCGCTTCGGTCGCGATCTTTGAGCGGATCTGCATTATTTCGAGCTCGCGGGCAAGCCCAGCGTGCGTCAACGTCAGCAGTTCGTCGACCGTGCTCGATTCAAGCATTTTCTGCTCGGTCTCTACACCAAGGTCAAGCACCGATGCCATGAAGTACGAGAGCTGGATCGGGTCTTGCTGCGTGATGACCGCCATTCGGATCTCGGGCGGCACATTCGGCAAGAGAGCAAGCGCTTCTTGCACCATTCCCTGAATATTCCGTTTTAGAGCCTCGATCTCTTCTTCATCAAGACGGACGAGGTCAGGAAGCACCTCGATCTTGGCAGTGATGTACGGGGTCTCTTTTTGCCATTCGACAACACGAAAACGATCAAGCCCTTGCACGATCAACTGCATCACGCCGTCGTTGCGCATCATTCGCTTGATGTTGACGATCGTGCCGACATTGTAAAGGTCGTCGTATTTCGCATCATCGCCGGTAACGTTTTGTGATCTCGTCGTGACGCAGCCGAGCAGTTTTTCTTCGGTCGCAAGCGATGCTTCTACGGCAAGCATCGAGCGGTCGCGGCCGACCGCCAGCGGGACCACGGTTTCCGGGAACAACGTCGTGTTTTGCAGCGGCAAGATCGGTATCTCAAACGGCTGCGGCATCGGCGGCACTTCCGGCTTTGGATCTGGTTTAGGTTCGTCTGCCATTGCTACTTCGCCTTTTTCAAATGAACTATCAGCAAACCGTTCTCGAACATGTGATCGAGCGAGACGCCTTCGATCGATGCCGGAAACGACAATGATTTTTCAAACCGGCTGTATGAGATCTCCATCTGGTGATACGCCACACCTGCCGCGCACGAACGGTCCTTTCGGCAACCGACAATATACAGCACATTGCCCTGCACTTCGATCTCGACATCTTCGGCGGCGACGCCGGCAAGCTCGACCTTGACGACCCAACCATCTTCCGTCGCGTAAACATCCGCTGCCGGCAGCCAAAGTGGCCCTGAAGGACGCACTTGTTTCGACGAGCCGATAAACTGAAAATGACGGTTGAAAGATTTTGCCATTAATTCAAAACGCGCAGTGCACGGTGCGCAATGCCCAATTCCTGTTTCGAAATTGCGCACTGTGAATTGTGCATTATCTAATTTTTACTCCAAAATGCGCTGCCGCTTGATATCTCTTCAAGTGCTTCAGCGATCTCGCGTTCGTCTTCTACCTCAAGCGCGATATCGGCCATTGCGATAATGCCGGCCAATTTGCCGTCATCCGAAACTACCGGAATCCGGCGAACCTGTTTGTCGCCCATGAGACGGATAGCTTCGAACACGAAGTCGCCAGGCTTTACTGAAAAAACGTCCGCGGTCATCGCCTCGGAAACTGCCGTTGAAGCATCTGCTCCTTCGGCGATCGCACGGACAACAATATCGCGGTCCGTTACGATCCCGACTAGCTTCCCGTTATCGACCACCGGCAGCGATCCGATGTCGCCGTCGCGCATCATTGCCGCGGCATCGCGGATCGGCGCAGCCGGACTCACCGAGGTCACATTCGTGGTCATAATTTCCCGACAATGTGCCCGCGCTTTACCCGACGCCTTAGTTTCAGCCATAGGTCTATTTTGTTTTACTCGGAAAGAGAAAGCAAGAGATTACGCTGCCGAAGCCGAAAAGCAGGCATCCCTTCCCGCATCAGCGCGAAGCACGAAAAAAAATCCGCGCCTTCGGGCTCATGCGGGCAGGATGCCCGCGGACCCATCTAGAACCGGATGGTCACATTTTGCCCGTCTAGTACGAGATCACGTGCGGCGATGGAACTGATGCTTCGCCCGCTGTAGCGAACTTCGATCTCGCCGCCGGCATTCGCATTCCCGGAATTTTCGACCGCGATACGAAGTGTTCCCGCGTCAAAGCCCACAAGCTTTCCGCCAAACATTGTCGAGCCATTTGATCCGGAAAGCGTGACGGTTGCATCGCCGTTTGTCCTCACCGTAACGGCGGCTCGAAATAAGATCACCGAAGTCCGGTTGCCTACCTGAATATTGCCTACTCCGATCTTTGAAAGGCTCAGTTCCTGGCCGGTGATCGGTTCGGGACCTTCGTTGGCCGCTGCCACAAGTAATTCGATGTCTTCGATCGGCCCGCCGCGCAGCGTCACGGGCACGCCGCGTTCGGTGCGGAATCTCAGTTTTCCCTCGCTCCGGATCTCCGCCTGCAGTTCGTAATTACGCTGACGGTTTATGTCGCGCATTTCGAATGGCAGTTCGAACGCGAGCGGCACCTGCCGGTTGCCGAATGGAACCGTGGTTTCCGCGACCGGTTTACCGTTGGGGTCACCTGCATCGACGAGCCAGATGCGCGCTTCAGAATTCGGTGCGAGTGCGATTCGTTGGCGGTAAGTCACAGAGCCGCGGATCACATTTTGCCGGTTTCCGCCGCCACCGCCTCCGATAGGCACAACGACAACTTCAACACTTCGCGGATTGCCTTGCGTAATGACGGGATAGCTTGTGTCTGTCGTGTACAACAGCCGATCGCCATCGCGGATCTCGGCGCGGATAACATAACGCGTTCTTTCCTGGATCTTGCTGCGGTCGTATGCCAGATCGAACGAAATAGGCGCCTGCTTTCCACCTGCGTCGATCCGGTCCTCGGCGATCACAGACGCGGCAGTATCCGCGCGTGAAACGTCGATCAGCCGAACCGAGATCACCGCATTTGTCGGCAACGCAGCCCGCTGTCGATACGTGATCGTTCCGGATACGATATTATCCTGTGCGCTCACTACTCCGTCTTCGGCACAGGTGGCGCCTGTATTTACAGTTTTCGCTTCGACGATCAAACGGCCGCCGCGGGAAAGTTGATAGATCACTGTCGATTTCTGCGACGGGCAGCACATCGCATCGCTCGCTCGGTATCGAACGAATTCCGCAGTGATGTTGTTAGCTGAAATGAGTTTCGCATCGGTCAATGCACCATCGGTGCGCGAATTCATCGTCGTCGGAGAAAGAGTTCCTGCGAACTGATTGTTCACGAAAACGAATGTGTTGTATTGCGTCGGCCGACACATGCCGTCGGTTGTCCCCATACCGTTGACAACCGTCGTCGTTCCAAAGCTTTGCGCGGCCCCGAATAAAGTCCAGCCTGCACGTGTAACCGCACGGTCTGCAAGACTGTCCGGAGTCCGGATCTGGTCTCGGCATCGCGCATCGATAGGCACTGAGTCCTCGGGAGCTTGAGGAACGGCGCCATCACCCGTGTTCCAATTGCGGCCCATCGGCCGATCGAGCCACGAGGTCTGCGCTGATGCGCCGATAACCGCGCTAAATATCAATACCGCTGTAAACAAGCTGACTTTTTTCATTGATTCCTCCAGGGAAACTTTGGAAATCGAGAGAGCGGAGATCGGGGACTCATTTCCGGTTATGCAGATGCCCCCGGCTACTTAAGAGGTTGGAAACAAAAGTTGGCACATACACTAAATACTAAGTAATAGTCTTATGACTTTTTCTCAGTGAGCGAGATCATCCGCTCAAGGGCGACATTGGCGAAATGCTTCGTTTCGTCGTCGACGGCGATCTCATTGACAACATTTCCTTCGACCAGATTCGCCATCGCCCACGCGAGGTTTTGCGGCGCGATGCGGTACATTGTCGCGCACATGCAGAGGTCCGGCGCGAGCAGCCTGATCTGTTTGTCGGGAAATCGTTGTTGGAGCCGATTCACCAGGTTCACTTCGGTTCCGATCGCCCATTTCGATCCGGAAGGCGCGTTCTCGACCGTCTTGATGATAAAGGACGTTGATCCGTCGAGGTCGCTCATTTCGACGACATCACGCATACATTCCGGATGCACCAAAACCTGTACGCCTGGAAGTTCATCGCGGACCTTATCGACATGCCACGGTTTGAACCGTCCATGGACGGAACAATGCCCGCGCCATAAGATCAGCTTTGCTTCATGAAGTTGCTCTTCGGTATTCCCGCCAAGCTCTTCGTGCGGGTTCCAAAGCGCCATCTTGTCGAGCGGAATTCCGAATTTCGCGCCCGTGTTTCTTCCCAGGTGCTGGTCCGGGAAAAAGAACATCTTGTCGAATTCTTTTAGGTAGATCTCGAAAAGCGGGACGGCGTTTGAAGAGGTGCAAACAACCCCTTCGTTTCGCCCGCAAAACGCTTTGATCGCCGCAGTGGAATTCATGTACGTGATCGGCGCGACCTTTGATTCAAGGACGCCAATATCTCGAAGCTGTTCCCACGCGTCCTCGACCTGATCGATCGACGCCATATCAGCCATCGAGCATCCGGCGCCCAGGTCGGGCAAGATCACGCGCTGATGCGGCTTGCCCAAAATATCGGCGGACTCGGCCATGAAATGGACGCCGCAGAAAACGATGTAATCGGCATCGGTTTGCGACGCCATCACAGAAAGCTGGTACGAATCGCCCGTAAGATCGGCGTGTTTGATCACGTCGTCACGTTGGTAATGATGGCCGAGAATAACAACACGGCCGCCCAGTTCTTTTCGCGCTTCTTCGATAACCGAATCGATCTCGGGATCGGCCATTATTAGGAAATCTTCTAATGGTTTTGTTTGTTCAAGAACGCCTGTCATGTGATTTATTACCAGCCCAAACACTCAGGTTTTGGCGCATCGATCCAAACAAAAATCATTGCGCTTTGTGCTGCTGAACGCAAGCAGATGAACCTGCCCGTGAGTATCAAGCCGACATTCGTACACGCGAGTACAGTCTGCAGGGATTCGTGAACGAATACTGATTGCGAGGCGCATTTATGAATAAGAGCGACGAAGGTGCTACTACATCAATTTGGGAAGCTACGGAACAACTTAGAGAAGGGATCTCGCTGGACTCGGATATTAGATCCGACGTTTGCGTAATTGGTGCGGGCATCGCTGGCTTGACCACGGCCTATCTTCTGGCCCGCGACGGACGGAATGTCGTGCTGGTGGACGATGGCCTTATCGGAGGTGGTGAAACCTGTCGGACTACCGCTCATCTTTCGAATGCTATCGACGACCGGATCTACCGTATCGAAAAGTGGCACGGCGAAGAGAATGCAAAGCTCGCGGTCTCGGCCCATACTGCAGCTATCGATCAGATCGAACAGATAGTGAAAGAGGAGAATATCGACTGCGACTTCACCAGACTGGACGGTTATTTGTTCGAAGCCGACGATAGCGCGGATGATCTTGAAGAAGAGTTATCCGCCGCGCACCGCTGCGGGCTATCATCGGTTGAATTTGTTGACCGAGCCCCGATCTCCGGTTTTGAATCGGGCAGATGCCTGCGATTCCCGGACCAAGGGCAATTTCATATCCTGAAATATCTCTCAGGCCTTGCCCGAGCCATTGACGGAATGGGGGGCAAGCTTTTTTCGTACACCCGAATAACCGGCTGGGACGGGGGTAATGTCCTGAAGGTGACGGCGGCGAATGGCAGGACGATCTCGGCGGATCGAATTGTATTGGCAACGAATTACCCTTTGCAAAGCAAGATGTTTGCTGAACTTCCGGCATACCGCACATACGCGGTTGGTGTGGGGTTGGACCAGACTTTCCCGGAACCATTCCTGCTTTGGGATACCGGAGAACCGTACATATATGTCCGTACGCAGCAAGTAAACGGCAGGCAAATACTTATTGTCGGTGGCCAGGATCATCGCACCGGGCAGGCAAACGACGGCGAGGTCCGGTTTCAACGACTTTACAGTTGGGCGAAAAGGAAGTTTCCGCAAGCCGGCGAGCTCGAGTACAAATGGTCAGGCCAGTGTTTCGAAACCCACGATGGCCTTGCCTTCCTAGGCCGATTTTCAGAAAGCGAGCCGAACGTCTTTTTGATCACCGGTGATTCCGGAATGGGAATGACACATTCGACGATCGGTGCGATGCTGATCACCGATCTGGTTGCGGGCCGGGCTAATCCTTTAGAAAAGGTTTTTGACCCATCGCGAATTGCAACCCAATCGGTCACCGAAGCCGTTCCGGAGGTTATTTCGTCGACTGTTCCTTATAAAGAATGGGTGACGCCGGGCGAGATCGATTCCGAAAGCGAATTGAACAATGGCGAAGGCGCGATCTTACGCGAAGGCCTATCGAAATACGCGGTCTATAAGGACGATAGCGGACAGATAACGAAACGCTCCGCTGTTTGCACACATATGGGCTGCATCGTTCAATTCAACTCGACCGAAAAAACTTGGGATTGCCCGTGCCACGGCTCGAGATTTTCGGTTGACGGAGACGTTATCAACTCACCTGCCATAACTCCCTTGTCGGATGAGTGAAATTCGGCTTTAGCATGTAACAAAAGTGTTAATTGCTGAAGACGATTCTTAGATTCTTTAGGTTAACTTGCCCGGTTGATCGGGTTATTTGAATATCCCGGATTTCAACAGACGTAAATACTCAGTTTTCGGTGATTCTTACTATTGACACGATGGTAGAGGCGCCGTTATCTTCGTTACATCAGGCACAAATAGAAACCTCGACCTTGGTATTTTTTGTCAGGAGAGAACCGTATGCAGGCTGCAGCGAAATTGAAGGACGCTCTTTTCAGTGATCTTTTCGAAAGGCTCTCGGTCAGAAACGACCGGTTCGACACATTTTACGAAACATCCACCCGCGAAGACTATAAGGCATTGGTGGACGCCGCACTCAACGGCAAGCTTGATGGCATCGTTTCGGTGGGTCGTTCAGGAATCTACCTGAACAAGTGCCTGATCCATCCGCCGACCGATGCGTGATCAACCGAGACCGAAGACCTTTTCAACTCCAAGGACTATAAAGTAACTTACAGCCGCGATCATAGCAGCCGCGGGGATCGTAAGAATCCACGCCCATACGATTCGGCCTGCTACGCCCCATTTAACTGCAGAAAACCGTTTAGCTGAGCCCACACCGACGATCGAACCGGTGATCGTGTGAGTTGTCGAAACCGGAATCCCAAAGTATGTGGCGCCAAAAAGCGTTATTGCC
>Ga0070670_100001463_pt1 | contig 18988 bp, 19 predicted proteins | sample KBSS63metaG_FD_64665 | JGI IMG/M metagenome (GOLD analysis project Ga0070670, IMG submission 64665) | Switchgrass rhizosphere microbial communities from Kellogg Biological Station, Michigan, USA - KBS S6-3 metaG | ecosystem: Host-associated > Plants > Roots > Rhizosphere > Soil ... | reverse complement strand
GCGACCAGCCGGGCGCGACATAGCCGCGCGCCGCCTGGCGCTTCTGCTCGGCGGTTTCATTGTCGATCACCGTGCCGAGCTGCGACAGGCGCGCGAGATAGGCTTCGGCATCGGCTGCGTTGTCGATGGTGTGGGCGCTGTTGAGAAAGTCCGGCAGGGAAAAATAGGCGCCGTCCTGCTGGCTGATCAGATAGGGCGACTGGACGGAATCCAGATCATATTTGGCGGGCGCGGTGAGGTTGGTGCCAAGGTCGTAGAGCACGATTTCCCGGTTCAGCTGGCCAGCGCGGGACAGAGAGGCCGGCGGCACCGCTTCTACGGATGCGATGAAGCGCTTGTTGCGGGCCAGCTCCTCCGCCCGCGCCGCCTGGTAGGGCCGGGTGTCGAGCTTCGACTTGAGGTCCGCGTTGGGACCCTTGTCGAGGCCGAGACTGGTGGCAAAGGTGGGGGAGGCGCGGACTTGCTCTTCGAAAATCCTGTCGAACGCCGCATTGAGCCGGGCGTCGCCGGCGGAGCCGCCGGACTGAATCGCGGCGGCCTTGGCGGGAACGCTGGGCAACAAGGCGGCAACGCTGCCAAGCGAAAGAAATTCACGGCGATCCATGGCCCACTCCAGTCGTTCTGAATTGGGAGCGGACGATAAGGCGGCCGGAGCCGACGGCAAGCACGCTGGTCGAACCGCAGTGCCCGTTCGTCAATTGCGCTGTGGGGAAAGCTAGGCAGCTACCACTTTTGGCCGGCGGCCGGGCGGCGAGAAGTACCGGCCGCGTCGTCCGGCTTGTTGAGCGGTTCCGACAGCGGGGCCCGCTCGGGCTTGAATTTGGAGGAGGGCGTCGCCTTGGGCGCGTCGAAATGCATCGTCGCGATATTGGCGGAAACCGCGCGGCCGAAATGGAAGCCCTGAGCGTCGGTGCAGCCAAGCGCGGTCATTTGTTCGCGGATCGAATCGGTTTCGACGCCTTCCGCGGTAATCGGGACACTGAGCGCCTTGCCCAACGCAGCGATGGTTTGGACGATCGCCGTTGCCTGCTCGTTCACGCCCAATGATGTGATGAAGCTGCGGTCGATCTTGATGCGATCGAAGGGAAGGGTATGGAGCTGGCTCAGCGAGGCGTAGCCGGTGCCGAAATCGTCAAGGGCAATGGCGATCCCGTGATTCCTGAGGCTTTCGAGAATGATCAGCGCCTGGGCGCGGTCTTCGAGCAGCGAGTTTTCGGTAATTTCGACTTCTAGCCGCCGCGCAGGGAAGCCGGTTTCAGTCAGCACCTGGATGATCCGCTCGGCAAGCTGCGCATCGCGGAACTGGCAAGGCGAGACATTGACCGCCAGCTTGAGGTGGGCCGGCCAGTCACGCGCCTGGACGAATGCCTTTTCCATCACCCGCATCGACAGCGGGCCAATCTGACCGCATTGCTCGGCAATTGCGATGAACTCGGCCGGTTCGACCAGGCCGCGTCGGGGAGAGTTCCACCGCGCAAGCACTTCGAACCCATTGAGCTCGCCGGTGTCGAGGCTGATCAACGGCTGGAAGAATGGCACGAATTCGTCGGCTTCGATCGCGGCCCGGATTTCATCCTCCAGTCCGACCCGTGCCTGAAGCTGCTGCTCCATCTGGCTGTCGAACCAGGCATAGCCGTTGCGGCCTGCCTGCTTGACCGAATACATGGCGACGTCCGCGCGCCGAAGGGCGTCGATCGGCCTTGCCTCCGTATGCAACGGCACGAGCCCGGCTGAGACTGAAATCTGGGTGCGCGCCTCGCCGACGTTCACCGGACGGCCAAAGGCTCCGATGGCATCTCGAGCCGCCGCTTCGGCATCCTTTTCATCGCGGACAATCGCGGCAAATTCGTCGCCGCCCATACGGGCTATGAACGCACTGGCCGGCAGTGTGCCGGCCAATAGTTCGCCGACCTGGCGCAGCAGCTGGTCGCCGGCGACATGGCCGTAGAGATCATTGACCCGCTTGAAGTTGTCCACGTCGAGCAGCATCAGCGCGCCGCCCCGATCGTCCTTCTCGAACAAGCCCTCGATCTCGCGAAGCAGGGCGCGGCGGTTGGGCAGGCCGGTCGTGTGATCGGTGTAGGCGTTGACGTAGGCATCGGCCTCTGCCTGTTTCAGAGTCGCCATTGTCTCCGCCAAATCGCGGGCACGGCGATAGCCGAACAGCACGATCGCAATATTGAGCAGGAATGCTGCCACCAGGGCATTGGTCGCGGGATCCTTCACCGCGGTGCCGATCGCGCTGGGGATGACCTTTGCGCCAAGAATCACGAACAGCAGGAGGGCTGCCAAAGTGGCGCACGTCGTGATCAGGTGGCTCGCCGCCACCTTGTACGGAGTTCCATCCTTGCCTGATACGCCACTTGCCATCGTTACCCCCGCTGCGGCTCTTAACGCCCTGCAGGTAAAGGGCGCGTAAACTAATGGTCCAAAAGGACGATCAGCTTCCGAGCTGATATTGCTTCATCAGGTCGTAGAGCGTGGGGCGGCTGATCCCGAGCAGCTTGGCTGCGCCGGAAATATTGTTTTCGGTGCGCGACAGGGCCTGGCGAATGGCCTTGCGGTCGGCCACTTCCCGGGCCGCGCGGAGGTTGACCGGCAGGGATTCAGCCCTGGATTCGGACTTTCCGGGCAGGTCGAGGTCGGCCGCCGCCACCCACTTGCCGTCGGCCATGATCACCGCGCGCTTGATGCGGTTCTCCAGTTCGCGGACATTGCCCGGCCAGCCGTAGGCGTCGATGGCATCGGCGGCGTCAGGGGCAAGGCCCTGGACCTTGGCGTTCATGTCGCGGGCGAAGCGGCTGACGAAGTGACGCGCAAGCAAGACCGAGTCGCCGGAGCGTTCGGCCAGGCTCGGGATTTTCACGACTATCTCCGCGAGCCGGTAATAGAGATCGTCGCGGAACCGGCCGTCGGCAATCATGGCATCGAGATCCTGGTGGGTGGCGCAGACGATCCGCGTGTCGACCGCGATCGGCGATCGCCCGCCAATCCGCTCGATCACCCGCTCCTGCAGGAACCGGAGCAGCTTGACCTGCAGGGGCAGTGGGATGTCGCCCACCTCGTCCAGGAACAGGGTGCCCGCTTGCGCCTGTTCGATCTTGCCCGGAGTGGTCTTGACCGCGCCGGTGAAGGCGCCCCGTTCATAGCCGAACAGCTCCGCCTCCAGCAGGCTCTCAGGGATCGCCGCACAGTTGATGGCGACGAATTCGCCCTTGGCCCGGCCCGATTTCTCATGGACCGCGCGCGCCAGCAGCTCTTTCCCGGTGCCGCTTGCCCCGAGCAGCATGACCGACACGTCGTTCGAAGCGACGCGTTCGATGGTCTGGATGACCTTGATCATCTCCGGGCTGGCGGTGAGCATCGCTCCGAGCGCGGCAGCGCCGCCATTGGCCGCCTCGAGCCGCCGGTTCTCGGACTCGATTTCAAAGACGTGGAAGGCGCGGCTGACGATCAGGCCAAGCTCGTCGATGTCGACCGGCTTCCGGTAGAAATCATAGGCGCCGAGCGCGATCGCCTTGAGCGCGCTTTCCCGGGCCCCGTGACCGGACGCAACGATGACCTTGGTCTCGGGCTTCAATGCCAGGATTTCGGTCAGCGTGGCGAATCCTTCGGTCGTCCCGTCCGGGTCGGGCGGAAGGCCGAGATCGAGCGTAACCACGGCTGGCTCGTGCAGCCGAACCATGTCGATCGCGGTGGCGCGATCGCCCGCGCTCACCACGCGATAGCCTTCATAAGCCCATTTCAGCTGGCGCTGCAGGCCCTCGTCGTCCTCGACGATCAAGAGCACGGGAAGTTCGTTCTGGTCGCTCATGCGATTTTCCGTTTCTGCTCGGCTGCCGGCCTGGCGCCGGGAAGGGAGATGGTGAAGCTGCTGCCTTCGCCGGGCCGGCTTTCGACGGTGAGGCGGCCGCCCATGGAAGAGACGAGGCTCTTGGCTTCGAAGGCGCCGACGCCGAAGCCGCCTTGCTTGGTCGAAGCGAATGGCTGGAACAGGCGCGTGCGGACGAAATCGGCATCCATGCCGATGCCCGCATCGGCGACCGTAATCATAACCTCGCCGTCGTCTCCACCCATTCGCACCGAGACCGGATCGCTTGGCTTGCTCGCGTCGACGGCGTTCCGGACCAGGTGGCCGATCGCCTGCTCGAGCATCAAGGGGTCGGCCATGACCCACAGATTGCCGTCGCCAAGCAGCATGACCTCGTGGTCGCCGCGATTGGCGGCGATTGCCGAGGCGACCAACGGCCGCACCTGGGTCGGCTCGGGCTTGGCGGGGCGCTGATCGGGTGTTGGCGCGAGACGGGCGAGAAGATCGTTCATCTTGCCGACCGATCCTTTCAGCGTCGCCACCATGTCGGCGCGGAAGTCGGCGTTGTCGGCATGACGCTCCGCATTGCGGGCAAGCAGCGACAGCTGGCTGACCAGGTTCTTCACGTCGTGCAGGATGAACGCGAACCGCCGGTTGAAATCCTCGAACCGCTGCGCATTCATCAGCGCCTGCTGGCCGTGGGCCTCGGCGAGGCTGGATGCGGCCTGGCGGCCTGCGGTGCGCAACAGATCGAAATCTTCCCAATCGAGTGGACGGCGATAATCGGGCGCCGCCAGCAGGACCAGTCCGACAAGCCGTTCCTCATGGATCAGCGGCACTCCGGTCCAGGCCTGTTCTTCCCCGAGCAGGGGCTTGGGGATGTCCAGTTCGCGGTCCCGGGTATCGGCCCAGCCGCCGCCAAGGGCGTCGAAATCGATGATCCGGCCCTCGGCGCCGACGGACAGCCAGAACCCAAGGGCCTCGGGGGTGGGAATTGCTGCGCCGAGATTCGTGCTGCCTGACCAATTCCAGGCTGCCGCAGGCTCGATCGAACCATTCTCATCCGCCACCAGCAACAGGCCGCCGGGCGCGTCGAGGATGTCGGCGAACGCCTTGATCACGCGCTGTCCGAGCGGTGGGGCCTTGGGCCCGATCGCGCCGATCGTTTCGGTGAACCGAAGCCATTCGGTGCGGTAGTCGTAGCGGTGCTCGAAGAAATGTTTCGCGATCTTGACCTTGGCCCAGCCGCGAGCACGGTTGGAGGGAAGCAGGACCATGGCCGCAACCGTCATGGCGGCGAGCAGGGCGACCAGTACTGCCCTGGTCCAGTCGAAACCTGAGCCCCTGAGCGCCGTAACGAGCACCGCCATGATGGCGAAATAGGCGGTGATGGCGAGCAGCGAGAGGCTCTGGAAAGTCGCAGCACGCGATAGCCGCACCCGCCAGCGGTCGTCCTTGCTCGCGCCAATGGCGAAGAGCGGCGCGACAAGCGCCAGCGCGAGGCCCCGGAAGTCGAACAGCCCCTGGGCCGAGGCGGGATCGAAATAGGCAATGGTGTAAAGGTTGAGGTCGTACGCCCACATCGTGGCGATGGCGATCATCGCCAGGCGGATGCCGGTGCGGCTGGCCGGGGCAGCCTGCCCATAGAGGTTGTGAACCAGCACCAGCGAGCCCGCCGCGGCAGTCAGCCGAAGGATGATCGCCGTGACAACCAGCGCATGACCCCGGCTGAGGGTCTCGGTGTCGATCACCAACGGCAGTGCATCGACCACCAGCTGCAGGCCGAGCACTGCAGCTACTGCGGCATAGACCGGCCGGACGCCCAGTTGCTCCTCACTGCTGTCGATGCCGGCGAGGCGGTATAGCACCCCAACCCACACCAGGTTGCGGGCCGTTTCCGAATAGGCTGCAAGCATGGTGGTAGGGGCAACGGCCGTCACCCAGGCCCAGATGGCGGTCAGTGCGAACGCGGCCAGCAGCATGCGCTGATCGCTTTCGGGAAGGCCGCGCCGCAGCTCCCATAGCGTCAGCGACGCGAATAGCGCCGCAGCGAGCGCGTGCGTCCAGAAGGCAATCAGCGCTTCCACGCGCGCCCCGCTGTAAGATTCGCCGACATGTGCAGGGGTGTCGCAAAATTTTACAAATGAATGATGAATCGGCCTCCCGTCGGGCCCTCCATCATTGGCACTGGCACCCAGTCCACATCCCGCGCATTGTGACCGCCATGAGCGATTCAAACAGCGAACGGCCGATCCGCCCTGTGATCCTGGCGGGCGGGGCAGGGACGCGGCTATGGCCGCTTTCGACCGCCGCCAAGCCCAAGCATATGTTGCCGCTGCTCGGCACGGACAGCCTGTTCGAACTGACCCTGCGCAGGTTCGGCGACCGGTTCGCCGAGCCGATCATCGTCGCCAACCACGCCCAGGAGGCCGAGCTTCGCGCCATTGCCGGTCCGGGCGCCAGGATCATTCTCGAGCCCCTCAAGCGCGACAGCGCCGGCGCGATCGCGCTTGCCGCATGCCTGGCCGAAGCGGATGAGCTGCTGCTCATTTGTCCCAGCGATCATTTCATCGCCGATGTCGAGGCATTTCATCGCGCCATCGAGCAGGCGCGTCCGGCGGCGGAGGACGGCAGGATCGTGACCTTCGGAATTGAACCCGAATATCCGGCCACCGGCTTCGGCTATATCGCCGCCGGCGAAGGGGAGGGCGTCCGGCCAATCGCCCGCTTCGTCGAGAAGCCGGACCAGGACAAGGCCGAAGCGATGCTGGCCGAAGGCGGCCATTATTGGAACGCCGGCATCTTCCTCGCTTCCGCCCAAACCTGGCGGGACGAGCTAAGGCGCTATGCTCCGGCAATTCTTGAGGCGGCAAGCGCTGCCCTGCAGCGCGGCGAATGCGAAAGCCCGGTGATCAGGGTCGATGAGGAGGCCTTCGCCAAGGCGCCCGCCAAATCGATCGACTACGCAGTGATGGAGCATTCGGACCGGGTTGCGGTCGTGCCGGTGTCGATGGGCTGGTCCGATGTCGGCAGCTGGGCCGCCGTATTCGACAAGGCCGAAGCGGGCGAAGACGGAAACGTGGTGGTCGGCAACGCGCTGGTGATCGACAGCCATGGCAATCTGATCCGCAGCGATGGCCCAAAAGTGGCGGCGATCGGCGTCGACGATTTGGTGATCATCGCCACGGCCGATGCGGTACTGGTGACCAGTCTGTCGCATTCACAGCGAGTCCGCGAGGCGGCGGAATGGTCGGAGAAGGACGCCAATGGATAAGCGACCAATCGGCAGTAGCGGGATCGAAGTTGCGCCCATCGCACTCGGCGGCAACGTGTTCGACTGGACCGCCGACGAAGCGACCAGCTTCGCCGTGCTCGACGCGTTCGTCGACGCCGGCGGGACGATGATTGATACGGCGGACGTCTATTCGGCGTGGGTCTCCGGCCACAAAGGCGGCGAGAGCGAGGCATTGATCGGCCGCTGGCTCAAGCGCGATCCTGCCAAGCGCGGCAAGGTCGTAATCGCGACCAAGGCGGGTTACACCGACGGCCTCGCACCCGGGACAATTGGACCAGCGTGCGAAGCATCGCTGCAAAGGCTCGGCGTCGATGCAATCGACCTTTATTACCAGCACAAGGACGATGAGAGCGTACCGCTGGCGGACAGTCTCGGCGCGTATGACGAGCTGGTTCGCCAGGGAAGGATCAAGGCGATCGGCCTCTCCAACTTCACTCCAGAGCGAGTCGGCGAGGCAATGGACGCGGCCAGTTCGAACGGACTGACGGCACCGAGCGCGCTGCAGCCCTGGTACAACCTCATCGACCGTTCCAAATATGAGGGGCCGCTGCGCGATGCCGCCCTCAAAGCGGGGCTGGCCGTTTTCCCCTACTACAGCCTGGCGAACGGCTTCCTCACCGGCAAGTATCGGTCAAAGGACGACGCCTCGAAGAGCGTTCGCGGTGGTCGCATGGGCGACTATTTGAACGATCGCGGCCGCCGGGTGCTGGCGGCGCTCGAAGATGTCGCGGGCGAGACCGGTGCGGCGATGGCGACGGTGGCGTTGGCCTGGCTCAAGGCACAACCGACCATCGCCGCGCCGATCGCCAGCGCGACCAAGATCGAGCAGGCGCATGAGCTGGTGGCGGCACTGACGCTCGACCTGTCGCCGGAGCAGATCGAACGGTTGAGCCAGGCGAGCGACTAAAACGCCGCCCGAGCGGAACGAGCCGGACGGTTTCGCATTTCGGAAAGGGAAGGATTCATCGCCATGAATCGAACTCTCGCGCTCTTCGCGCTTGCCGCGTCCGCCACGGCTTGTACCGCCAACCAGGCTCCGCATGGCCAGGCCGTCGCCGGCAGCGGAAGGTGCTTCAATGCGGCGACCATCAACGATTTCCATGCCGTCGACCGTCACACCGTGATCGTCACGGCGGGCGTCAATCACAATTACCTGCTCGACATCCTTGCGACCTGCCCGGAGATTGACTGGACCCTCCGGATCGGGCTGCGTTCCACCAGCGGCAGCAGCTGGGTCTGCCAGGGCCAGGACGCGGAGCTGCTGGTTCCGGCCCCGACCGGCATTGACCGTTGTCCGGTGCTCGGCGTTCGCCCGCTGTCGATCGAGGAGGCGAAGGCCCTTCGCGCCAAGTCCTACTGAGTCGGATGCGCCGAGCCGACCTGCCGATGGGACCGCCGGAACTTAGCCGGACGGCCACGGTTCGCTACTCTAGCTGGTCATTGGCGGAGAGTCGGGCATGGGTTGGTTGATTGGGCGGACGGCGGCGATGTCGGATCCGGAAGCGGCGCGTCGCAAGGCGCTGGAGAAGCTGCAGGGCATTGCCGAAATGGACGATCCGGAAGGCGCCGTAGTGCCGATATTGATTGATGCGATCCTGTTGGTCGAAAGCTACCGCGGCGCTCGCCACCAAATCACGTTCCTTGACGATTTGACGGACAGCGTTGACGCGTTGCTCCGCGAACTGACGATCCTTGAGAAGTCGAAGGTCTGGGCCGCCGAATAGGCGCTCAATCGCCTGCCAGGGTGAGCATTAGCTCAAGGCGGTTCCCGGCATCACTGGATTCGTAGTGGATGATTTCCGCCCAGGCCCTGACCAGGCGAAGGCCGGCGCCGCCGCCCCTTTGCGGCATATCGTCAGCTGCAGACGCAGTTCGCGGGTCGAATGGTGCGCCATTGTCCAAGAACACCAAGTGAAGCCCGGAAGGATGGCGGACTAGCTCCAACTTTATTTCGCGCTCGGTTTCGCAAACCCCATGCTCGCACAGGTTGGTGATCAATTCCTCGACGACAATGCAGAGCCGCGCCAGATCGCGCGCCGCAAGGTCAAGTTCGAGCCCGTAATGGCGCGTTGAGGCGATTGCGTCGCCAAGGGCGGTGGGGCCCGCCACATGGATACGCTTCCGGACTTCCCCTGATTCGCGTGACGGCATCGAAACGGTTATGACATGGCCACGGTAATCAGGGGAGAGTGGCATGGTTCGCCGGATTTTGGCTGCGGCAGCAGTGGCATCCTTGGCCTTTTCGCCTGCCCACGCGGAAATTGCCCGTATCAAGAGCAGCACGGGGGCCGCGGCCATCGAACGGGGCGCTAATCATATCCCCGCATCGCCCGGCCTGCAGATCAACCCGGGCGACCGCCTCGTGACCGGCAAGGGCGGCCGGATGAGCCTCAGCTTCATCGACAATACGCGCTTTGCGGTTGGCCCGAACAGCAATGTCGCGGTCAATGAGTTCCAATATGACCGCACCCGCCAAAAGGGCAGTTTCGTAACGCAGGTCGACCGCGGCTCGCTCGCCGTCGTTTCCGGCAAGATCGCCAAGTCCGGCCGCGACGCAATGAAGGTGCGCACTCCCAACACCTTGCTGGGCGTTCGGGGCACCAAGTTCATCGTCGAGGTCCCGGAATGAGCTGGCCGCGGCTGGCGGCGGCATGCCTGCTGCTCGGAGGATGCGCGACGTCTTCGCTGGTGCTGCTGCCCGACGACGAGGGACATCAAGGCCAGGTCGCCGTGCTCGAGACCGACGGCAAGCCGACCGAGGCGGTCATCTCCCAAGGGAACAGCCGGACCAAGCTCGGCGATCCGACGCCAAGCACCCAGCCGTTGGGCAACAAGGGGTTGAAGGCCCAGGAAGCCGCCCTGCTGACCAGCCTGCCGCCGCCTGCGAAGAGCTTTGTCCTATACTTCGACCTTGGCACCGTTACGCCGACCCCGGAATCGCAGGCGGTGCTGACGGCGCTTCGGGCAGAGATCGCATCTCGCACGGGGCCTCAGGTCGAGGTTACCGGCCATACCGACACCGTTGGCAGCGAGGCAGACAACGACCGGCTTTCGCAGCAGCGGGCGGAGGAAGTACTGAATTGGCTCGCCAGCCAGGGGTTCGACCGGTCCCTAATGTCGGCAACAGGCCGCGGCGAGCGCGAGCTTAAGCAGCCGACGATGGATAACATCAGCAACGCCGCTAACCGCCGGGTCGAGGTGATCGTCCGCTAGGCTGGGCCGAGGTAGCGGATCGCCATCACCGTCAAATCGTCGGTCGCTTCCGTCCCGTCTTCGAATGTCCGGACCCGATCGCGGATGCCCTCGATGATCGCGGTCGCGTGGCCCAACCCAGAAGCGCCATCGACCAGGACCCGGTCGCGACCGAAAAATTCGCCGCGGCTATTCTCGGCCTCAGTCACGCCATCGGTCACCAGCACGAGGCTCTGGCCAGGATGAAGCTTCAGGGTTTCGAGAGGATAGGTTGACTCGGTGATGCAGAGTGGGAGCCCGCCTTCCAGCCGGACCCGCTCGACCTTGCCGTCCGAGAGCAGCAGCGGGTCCTCGTGGCCCGCGCAAGCCAACCGCACCTCGCCCGTCGTCAAGTCGAGGATGCCGAGCATCATGGTGACGCTCATCGTGTCGCCGCTGTCCTTCAGAAGTTCATGATTGATGGCGGTTGCCATGGTCGCAGGGTCGGCCTGCATCCGGGACAGGGCAGCGCTGGTGAGAGCCTTCGACATGGCCATGAACAGGGCCGCCGGAACGCCCTTGCCGGTGACGTCCGCGACCGCAAACCCGATCTGGTCGTCGCCGATCCTGGCGACATCGTAATAGTCTCCGCCAATCGACTTCGCAGGCTCCAGCAAGGCATCGAGATCAACACGCGGATCGAGGTTCCGGAGGCGGTCGCGCGGCGGGACCATGCCCAATTGGATCGCCCGCGCAGCCTGGAGCTCGCCCTCCGTCTCGGCGGCAACAACCCGCTCCTGCACCAGGGCATCGCGCAGGCGCTCCCGCTCGATCCGAGCAAGGGCGAACAGGCCCATCGCGACCCCGGCGACCGCGCCGCCACCGACCAGGATGGGCCGGGCAGGGTCGAGCAGAAGGCCGCCACGGGCAAACGCCAACCAGCTCACGACCGGCAAGGCCAAGAAAATGACGGCCAGCACAATGCGATAACGCCGGCCGAAATAAGCGTTGCCAAGCGCGAGCAGGGCGAGAAGGCCGGCCACTGTCCATTCTGCCAGTTCTGCCCACGCCGGCCGAATTAGCCAGCCGCCGCGCAGGATGGTGTCGACTGCCTGCGCCTGCACCAAGGGCCCGAACTCCTGGGCGGCGATCGGGGTGGCGGCGATGTCGGACGTTCCTTCGGCCGTGACTCCGATCAGCACCGTTTTTCCGGCAATTTCGCCCGGCCCAATCCGGCTTTTCTTGTCCAGCAGGTCGGCGGCGGAAATGATCATGTCGTTTGGAAAGGACCCGAAGTGGAGGCGCATCTTGCCGCGGCGATCGACCGGCACCAGCCGGTTGCCGATGCGAACGCCGGAGGGACTGGACGCAATCTCCTCTGCGTCGGTCGCGATGCGAGCGATCTCCGCCGCAAAACCGGGTCTGGTCTTGCCACCCACACCCATGACCAACGGAACGCCGCGAATGACTCCGTCGCTGTCTGGAGGAACATTGATCAGGCCATGACCAAGGGCGACGTCGTCCAGTTCCGGAATCGCGGCAAGCTCGGCCAGCCACTTCTCGGCATCCGGCGCCAGCGCACCTGCGACCGACGGGTCGGGCAGCGGAGCCTGGCCCACCGGCGCCTTTGCCACACCGGCATGCGCGAGGACCACCGGCGCGCTGCCGATGACCTTGCCGAACGACTGGTCCGATGGCTCCAGGCCCTTGATCTCCGCCGCGGCGGCCGGGCTTAGTTCGGGATAAAGCGAGGCGAAGTTGCCGGGCCCGACCCGGTCATGTTCGGCGAAGACTATGTCGAACGCGATCACCTTGGCCTGGCGCCTCGCCAGCTCTTCGGTGAGCCGGGCAAGATAGTAGCGCGGCCATTGCCACGCGCCGAGGAGTTCGATGCTGCGGTCGTCGATCAGCACAACCCGAACGTCGGTGGCGGAGAGATCGCGCGGTCTTGCCGCCTGCCAGCTGTCGAAGATTCCGCGTCGCATTCGCTCGCCCGCGCCGACCGTGACCAGCACGGCGATAATCGTGACGACCAGCCACGGCAGCAGGACGCGCCGTGCCCGCAGCGCTGGGCTAGACCCGAACTTCGAGCCCGTCATAGGCACACAGCACCTCGAGCGCGTTTCCGTCCCGCGTCAGTTCCTCATAGCGGATGCTTTCTTCATGCATCCGCTGAATGTCCTCATCGGCATAGGTCGGTTCGTGATGGAATAGCGCCAGCCGCCTGGCGCCCGCTTCGTGGCAGAGGTCGATCGCCACGACGTTGCTCGAGTGTCCCCAGTCCTCCTTCATCGAGACGCTGTCGGCCAGCGAATACATGGTGTCGCAGATGACGAGGTCGGCATCGCGGAAGAAGTCGATGAAGGCCGCCTCGTCCTTCATATTGTCGGCCTTGTGCTCGCTGTCGGTACTGAACACGACGTTTCGCCCGGTGGGATCCGTGAAACGATAGCCATAGCTGTCGTGCGAGTGCTGCTGCTTTTCGGCGACGACCGTTAGCCCGTCGACTGCGATCGGCTCGCCCGGCGTCATGGCTACAAACTCGATCGACGCGCGCAACCAGTCGAACGGGACCGGGAAGCTGATTTCTTCCTGCTGGCGGCGAAGCGCGTCTTCCGCGTCGGGATGGGCGGAATGAATGCGGATCTTGGCCCCGGGATCGAATGCCGGCGCAAAGAAGGGAAAGCCCATGATATGGTCCCAGTGCAGGTGCGACTGGAAGAAATTGTAGATGCGGACGTGGCCATCGGCGCAGCGCTTCAGCGCATTCAGCCCGAACTCCCTGAGGCCGCTGCCCATGTCGCAGATGAAGAAGCTGTCGCCGCTTTCGATCTCGACGCAGGCAGTGGACCCGCCATAGGTCCCGCCGGTTGCGAAATCGAGCTGCTGGTCAATGAAGGCGCCGGCCTGTTCGAGATTGGCGATCGAATGGCCGTTGGCGGCAACTAGGGCACGGGCGATCTTGGCGCGGATGGCGCCGGCCTTGGCCGCCACTGGCAGTGATCCGCGGGTTCCCCAGAATCGAACGAGCATGATGGTCAGGCCCCCGCTTGGCTACCGGCCGGTGTCGACGGAATCGCTGATATGGAACAGCTTGTCGTAGCGGCTGATGGCGAGGATTTCGCGCATGACGTCGTTTGGCGCAGCGAGAGTGATGGAGAGGTTGGCAGCCTCGGCTTGCCGCTTGGCCACGGTTAGCACCCTGAGGCCGCGCGACGACATATAGTCGAGGTCGGTAAGGTCGAGCATCACTTCCGACAGTTTTTCGGCAGTAGCCTGGTCGATCGCCGACGTCATCCGGTCGGCGAACGCCTCCCACGTGGATTCATCGACCCTGCCGTGAACGGCGGCGACCAGGATTCCGTCCGCTGACCGGCAACTGAAATCCATGCCTGCCCCCTTGCAAACCGGCGATCGGCTGCATCCTGTTTTACTTAGATTAAACAAGAGCGCAATTGAGGCTAGTCGGTATGGCTCACTGATGCTCCGGGATCAGCTCGATGACGTCGAGCGTCGATTCATAATGAGGATAGGGAAAGATCATTCGCCAGCGCTTGTCGTCGATGCGTTCGACCCAGCCAGCGAGGTCGCGGTCATGGTCCCGGCCATATTGATAGGCCCGCGTTTCGTCGCCGAGCACCATCGTGCCGAGAAATATCTGCCGCAAGGAATCTGCCGGATAGATCCGCCCGACCGGGCGCTGCGATCCCGTCAGCTTGGAGAAGTGCTGCAGCTTCCCCTCTTCTATGCGGCAACGGAATGGAGGATAGGCGATAAAGTTGAGCAGCCTTTCGTCCTTGGCTCCGACCTTGACCGTCCGGCAGCGATAGTCGCCGTTGGGGATCGGAACGCCGCCGATCGCAGCGTCCGGATCAAGCAGCTTGCCTTCCCTGGCAATATCGGCCGCATGTCCTCCGGCCCGTGCCTGCTCGAGCGCTTTCGTGAACGCCGTCCGCCAGTCCCGCAACCGTTGCCGGTCGCCGTCAGTCGCGATAGCTTGCCAACTGCGGGCCTGAGAGCTCGCCTGCGTCGTGGCGCAGGCGGTGAGGGAAACAAGGGTGGCGGCGAATATCGCGCGGGTCATCCAATTACCCTAGTGAACGGATATCATTGGTCCAGCCTGCAATTCACCCCGCCGGCCAGAATGGCACCAGCATCGGAACACGGCGGCGATAGTCGGCATAGCCAGCTTCGCCGAGTTCCGCGGCCAGGAATTGCTCCTCGAGCCGGGCCTTTACGGTAAATCCAACAGTCGTCAGGACCAATCCGATCAGCGCCAGCGGGGTCGCCTTGACCAGCGCCAGGGCAAGCGCCGCCGCGAGCAATCCGGTGTAAATGGGGTGGCGCACGATCGCGTAGGGACCGTCTTCGATGATGCGATGGCCCTCCTTGCGCTCGACGCCCGCGGACCAGAGCTTGCCGAGCGTGAGGCGCGCCCAGCAGGCGAGGACGAAACCTGCCACCGTCAGGCCGACCAAAGCCCACTCTGCAGGCCCGCCCAATTGCCACATTGGCGCGAACAACAGGCTGGTGGGCCGCGTAACGGTGAGTAAAGCGAACATGCCGGCGACGCTCACCAGCTGATAGGTGATGTTCTGGCGGCCGCCGGCCCGCTGGACGCGCCGCGCCGACCACCAGGAAGCAGCGACCCACACCGCTGCCCAGACCGTCCAGCACACATAAAGGGCCAGCAGGGGACCGCTCATGCCGCGGTCCAGCCTCCGTCCATCGACAGGTTGGCGCCGGTGATCGAGGCGGCGCCGTCGGATGTCAGATAGAGCGCCAGGCTTGCCACCTCGTCGACCGTGACGAAGCGCTTGGTTGGCTGCGCGGCCAGCAGCACGTCGTTCATGACCTGCTCGCGGGTAAGGTTGCGGGCCTTCATCGTATCCGGGATCTGGTTTTCGACCAGCGGCGTCCAGACGTAGCCGGGCGAGATGCAGTTGACGGTGACACCGTCCTTCGCCGCTTCCAGCGCGATGGTCTTGGTAAATCCGGCGACGCCATGCTTGGCGGCGACATAAGCCGACTTGTTGGGCGAAGCGACCAGGCTGTGCGCGGATGCCGTGTTGATGATCCGGCCCCAGCCCTTCTGCCTCATGGCCGGCAGGCACAGGCGGGTGGTGTGAAACACGGCGGTCAGGTTGATGCGCAAGATCGCTTCCCATTTGTCGGTCGGGAAGTCTTCGACCGGCGAGACGAACTGGATCCCCGCGTTGTTGACCAGGATATCGGGCGCAGTCAGCTCATGGCCGCAACGGCGGATCATCGCTTCGATCGCGCCGGCGTCGCCGAGATCCGCGCCGTCGTAGAGCGCCTGTGCACCGGATGACGCCTCCAGCTCCTGGCGGATGCGCTCGATTTCGTCCGCGTCGCCGAAGCCGTTGATCATCACGCTGGCGCCTTCGAACGCCAGCGCCCGCGCGATGGCTAGCCCGATGCCTGACGTCGAGCCGGTGACGAGGGCGGTTTTCCCCTGAAGCTTCATCCTCACGATTCTCCTTTGGCGCGAAGCTGTCGCGGGACATTGCGCCGATTGCAACTGTTACGCGGGCGGAGCATTGAACCGCCAAGGCAGGAGAGTTCGCATGCGCTTTGGCGATTCACCCGAAAGCGAGAATTTCGAAGATCGAACCGGCCAGTCAGGCGGCGGCGGGATGAACCTCGGCGGCGGGCTGGGGATGATCCTGCCCCTTGTCGCCTCGCGCTTCGGCATCGTCGGCGTGCTGGTCCTGGTGCTTGGCTATTGCGCGCTGACCCAATTGGGCGGCGGCGGAATGCTTGGCGGGGGCTCGACGCAGGAAGGACCATCCAAGCTCGATCCGGCGACGAGGAAATTCATGGTCCAGGTGCTGGGGTCGACCGAGCAGGTGTGGGGGCAGATATTCCAGCAGGCCGGCGCGAAATATACGCCGACCAAGCTGATCGCTTACACGGATTACAACCAGTCTGGCTGCGGCGCGGCCCAGGCGGCGATGGGGCCCTTCTACTGCCCGACCGACAAGCAGATCTACATCGACCCGGCCTTCTTCAGCGAACTGTCGCGGCGGTTCGGCGCCCCGGGTGATTTCGCCCAGGCCTATGTCATTGCCCACGAGGTCGGCCATCATATCCAGGACCTGCAGGGCACGCTCGACAAGGCCCAGGCGGCGCAAGCCAAAAGCAATAGTGTCGGCGGCAACCAGATCCAGGTCGGGGTCGAGCTTCAGGCCGACTGTTATGCCGGCGTGTGGGCGAACCGGTCCGGCGCGCTGGAGCAGGGAGATATCGAGGAAGGGATGCGCGCCGCCGAGGCGATTGGCGACGACATGCTGACCAAGGGCCAAGTGTCGCCCGACAATTTCACCCACGGCACGTCGGCGCAGCGAATGGAAGCGCTCCGCAACGGCCTGTCGAGCGGCAATCCGGCGACCTGCAAATATGCGAGCTAGAGCTTAACCAGCATCTTCCCGGTATTGGCGCCGCTGAACAGGCCGAGGAAAGCATCTAGCGTCTTGTCCAGCCCTTCGACGACCGTGTCGCGCGACTTGACTTGGCCGCTCGCCAGCCAGCCGCCCATGTCCCGGTAGAAGTCTCCGAGCTGCCCGAGATAATCGGTGTAGATGAAGCCCTGCAGGCGGATCCGCATGGCGATGATCCGCATGATGAACTTGAGGCAGGTCGGGTGGGCTTCGTTATAGCCCTCGATCATTCCGCAAATGGCGAAGCGCGCATCCTTGCGGGCCAGCGCCAGCGCCGCGTCGAGATGGTCGCCGCCGACGTTGTCGAAATAGACGTCGATGCCCTTGGGAGCGGCCTCGGCCAGCTGCTTCAGCACCGGTCCGGCCTTGTAATCGACCACCGCGTCGGCCCCCAGCGACCGGACGAACTCGCATTTGTCAGCGCCGCCGGCCGAGCCGATCACCGTCATGCCCTTGGCCTTGGCAATCTGAACCACCGCCGATCCCACTGCGCCCGCCGCGGCGGAAACGAACACGATGTCGCCCTCCTTGGCCGCGGCGGCCTCGAGCAGGCCGAAATAGGCGGTGCCGCCGGTCAGGCCGAGATTGCCGAGGAAGGCCTGCGGCTCGACGCCGGGAATTGGCGGCAGCTTGTTGAGCGAAGAGGCGGGGGCGACGGCCTCGTCGCGCCAGCCGCCCATGTGAAGCACCATGTCGCCGGGCGCGAAACCGGGATCGTTGCTCTCGATCACCTCGCCGACGGCGCCGCCCTCCATCGGCGCATCGATCGCGAACGGAGGGACGTAGCTCTTCACGTCATTCATTCGCCCGCGCATGTATGGGTCGACCGACAGCCAGCGGTTACGGACGCGGACCATGCCGTCGCCAAGCTCCGGCTGGTCGAAGGATTTGAGGGCGAAATCGTCAGGGACCGGCATGCCATTCGGACGGCGCATCAAATGCCAGGCTTGGGCCATGTCGCTTCTCCTTCGGGTCGCGTTTCGAAACCGATTAGGCTGGTCGGCGGGCAAACAAAAGGCCCGGGCGCGAACGCCCGGGCCTTACTACAAGCGTCAGGGGATGAATTACCGCTCGTAGGTTCCGGAAAAGGCGCGGTCGAGCATGTGCGGGCCGGTCTCGCGCTCTTCGTCGCGGAAAAAGCCGCGGTCGCGGCCCAGATGTTCGAACCGCTGTTTCGCTTCGGCCGCCGGCTGGTCGAGGATCACCCGATCGCCTTCGACCCGGTCGACCAAGGAGCAGCTGATGACATGGTGGTGGCTGTCTTCGCTGTCGCCCTTGGTGAGGATGATCCGGTCGCCGCGGACATGGTCGACGGTGCCAATATGCTCCTCGTCCGATCCGACGACCGCCATATGCTCGCGGACCTGGCCGAGCAGCTGGCGCTTGCCCTGCCGCGCGGTCCGCCAGTTGGAAAAGTCGCTCTCAAACCGGCTTTGGTTCTCACGGCGATAATCGTCATAGTCGCGGTCAAGCTCGTCAAGCTGGCGCTGCCGCCATTCGCTATAGTGCGGGTCATGGAGACCTGACGCGGCCCCGCCGCTAAACTCACGCTGACGTTCCGGCGTCCACCGGTCCTGCGACCAGCCGCGATCGGGTCCGAGGCGGCGATCCTGGTCGTCGCCGAAGCCGCGTCGGCCGAAGACGCGGCCGGTGTAGGGCCGGCGATAGCCTTCATCGCGGAACCTCGGCTGGCGATCGTAGCGCGAATTGTCATCGTCTGCGCCGAAGCTCCTTTGGCGCTGCCAGCCATCGTCGTCGCCAAACCGCCTCATATCCTCGCGGCGGCGGCGCTCTGCCTCCTCGTCGCCAAACCAGCTGGCGACCTCGTCGCCTGCGCGTTCGAAGAAGCCGCGATCACGGTCGTCATCGTCACGGTCCCAGCCGCGCCCGGCGCTGCGGCTTTCGTTATAATCGCCGGCAGAACGGGAGCGGGGCTCACGCCAGCCGCGGCGGCTTTCGTAACGGTCATAAGCCATGGAAATTCCTCCTTATTCGAACCAGCCCGCCCGCTTTTTGATTGATGCCGATGCAACGATTGGAGGGGGTCGCCGTTCCGGGCGGCAACGCGCCGCGACGCCGAAACGAAGGGGGTGAGCGCCGGAGTGAAAAAGGAGGGTGGAGGGGCGTTGCCAGAGGGCGATAGCGCGGCTATTGGGGCGCCCACCGTGAGGCGCGGGGCTGTAGCTCAGATGGGAGAGCGCTGCAATCGCACTGCAGAGGTCAGGGGTTCGATTCCCCTCAGCTCCACCA
>Ga0070670_100001462_pt1 | contig 19015 bp, 13 predicted proteins | sample KBSS63metaG_FD_64665 | JGI IMG/M metagenome (GOLD analysis project Ga0070670, IMG submission 64665) | Switchgrass rhizosphere microbial communities from Kellogg Biological Station, Michigan, USA - KBS S6-3 metaG | ecosystem: Host-associated > Plants > Roots > Rhizosphere > Soil ... | reverse complement strand
TTGAGCTGACCGCGGTCGAGGGTCAGGCCTTCGAAATCCAGCGTGAGCACCCCGCTCAGATGCCCGGACATGACGCTCCCGTGCGCCATGATCACCGGTTGCGCGAGGTACCCCTCGGTATACCGGCGGTTTTCTGGCCCCGGATCGAGCCGGGTCACCAGCCCAATCGCCTGAGCTCGAACGCTGCCCGTCGCTCGCGAGGAAGAGTCGGAGGCCTCCATACCGGCCATGGTCCCCATCTGCGCGCGCGCTGGGGCGGGCGGCGCTGCGATCGCGCACGTGGCCATTGTGGCTATGACCGTGGTCGCGACTCGATGATGTACCACCCCCACCTAACGATCGCCGCTCATCCGAGCGTCGAGCGAGCGTGGAGCGAGTGTGCGGATGTCAGCGGAGCGACGGATATGTGAACCCCGATTCGGCAGTATCGAACGCGCAGAACCACCGAAAGGTCGCGCCGGGCCACGACCGCCGAAAGGGAGAGGTCGGTCGTGGCCCCGCGCGTGGCTGCTTAGCCGTTCAACTCGTCCTCGTGTCCCGTGATGCGGTGCGATGACGTGCCCGTCTGCTCTACGTCAGGCTGCGTGGCGTCGTTCTTCTCCTTCTGTGACTGTGCGAACTCCTCCTTGTCATTGTCCATCAGCCTGGACTTCTCCTGCACATCCAGCTTGATGGTCCCGCCCGACTCAGGGCGCTTCGCTTTCAATGCGTTCGATGGCTTGGAGCCCATGGGTTTCCTCTGCGAATTGGGTAGTGCAGGCAAGGTCACGAATCATGCCGCCCATACGCGGACGACCATCGTGCTCGGCGGCCGAGCTCGGTGCTGTTAATCTCGCGTTAGGGTTGGAACGTGAGTGAACGGTCCGGCCCGGCATCGTGGCCCGACAGTCGATCACTGCTGCGAGCGCCCTATCCCACAATCGTTGCTGCACTACGTCGCACCGTCTATCTGCTCGGTTCATCCGCGCCGATCAGGTGTGTTCGACGTGTCCATGGGACGCTGAACAATCGGCGCACGAACGAAGGAGGAGCCACGATGAAGCGAACACTTCGTCGAATTCTCGTTGCTGCCGCCGCGCTGACTGCACCACTGGTCGCCGCAGGTGCGCAAGCGACCGGCACAATCACCGGCCGGGTTACCGACCGCGCGACGCAGGCAGGCATTGGCGACGCGCAGGTACTGGTAGTCGGTACGACTCGCGGGGCGCGTACGAACGACACTGGGCAGTACCGACTCCCCGGAGTCGCCGCCGGTCCAGTGCGCATCCGTGTCCTCAGACTCGGCTATGAAGCCGAGACGCGCACGGTTGACGTCGATGCCAACGGGACCGCTACCGCCGACTTCGCACTCGGTGCGACGGCGACGCGCCTCGATCAGGTCGTCGTCAGCGCGACGGGAGAATCGGAGGTCAGGCGCGAATCAGGCAACAACATCGCGACCATTAATACGGATTCCATTCCGAAGACGGTCGTGAACGGCGTGAGCGATCTGCTGTCATCGCGCGCCGCGAACGTCATCGTGACCCAGACGAGCGGCACCACGGGCGGTGGCTCGCGCATCCGTATCCGCGGGTCGAACAGTCTCTCGTTGTCGAACGAGCCACTGATCATCATCGATGGCATTCGCGCGATCAGCGACGTGTCCGGCTCGACGATCGACATCGGCGGTCAGAATCCGAGCCGCCTCGACGATCTGAATCCCGAAGACATCGATGACATCCAGGTCATCAAGGGGCCCGCGGCGGCGGCGCTCTACGGTACGGCCGCCGCGAACGGCGTCGTGCAGATCACGACCAAGCGCGGCCGCTCCGGCAAGACCAAGTGGACCGGGTACGCCGACGGTGGAACCGTCCGTGAGATCACGGCGTTTCCCGCCAACTTCGGCAGCGTCGGCCTAACGCCGAGCGGGCGTCGTACCACGGGGTGCAGCATTGACGCCGAGCTGTCCGGGCTCTGCACGCCGAAGGCGGACTCGCTGATCAGTTTCAACCCGCTCGAGCAGGCCGGTCCGTTCGTCAACGGGTGGCGCAACGAGTTCGGGGCCAGCGCGAGCGGCGGAAACGAGCAGACGCAGTTCTACCTCGGCGGCGATTTCGGCCGCGAGCAGGGCGTCTATCCCAACAATGAAGTGCGTCGCCGCGGCATCCGCGCCAACCTAACGAGCCAGCTCGGTCCCAAGCTCGATGTCGGCGTGCACGCCGGCTACAACCAGGCGCGCCTCAAGCTGCCGCAGAACGACAACAACGATCTGAGCCCGATCGCGAACGGCATCTTCGGGAGCGCCGAAGATGATCCGGACCTCCGCGGGAACCTGTTCTATCCCGTCAGCACGATCAACGCGATCTACACGGCGCAGAACACCGACCGCATGACGTTCTCGGGGAATGGCAGCTGGCGTCCGCTGCCGTGGCTGAGCGTGGTTGGTGTGACAGGCGTCGACTACGCTGGGCGCACTGACCTGCAGGTCATTCCGGGCGGGCTCATTCCCGAACCGGATCGCCGCGCGATCGGTAACGCGACTTCCAATCCGTACAGCTTCTGGACGTACACGGCCAACGTCAACGGGACAGCGTCCTACATGTTGGGTTCGATGACCGCGTCGACGTCCATCGGTACGCAGTACAACAAGGAAGCGGTAAACGGGACGCAGGCAGCGGGTGAAGGCCTGGCTGCCGGATCAGAGTCGGTTGCAGGTACCACGTCCGGGTTCGCCGCCACGCAGCAGAACAGCGACATCATCACGCTTGGCGGGTACCTGCAGCAAAAACTTTCGTGGCGCGACCGCCTGTACCTCACCGCCGCGGTGCGTGGTGACGACAACAGCTCGTTCGGCCAGGACTTCAAGTTGGTGTACTATCCGTCGGCGAGCCTCTCGTGGGTGATCGGCGACGAGTCATGGTTCCCGAAGATCGATGCCATCAGCTCGCTCCGGCTGCGCGGGTCGGTCGGCCAGTCGGGTCAGCGCCCCGGATTCCGGAACGCCGTGTCGTTCTACCAGGCCGTCGGCGTTAGGCGGGAAGTCGGTGACGTCGGCGCGCTGGAGCTTGGCGCGAACATCGGGAACAACGAGCTCAAGCCGGAGCTGTCCACGGAATACGAGGGCGGGCTCGATCTCGGCATTCTCAACAGCCGCGTCTCGCTCGAGCTGACGTACTACAGCAAGTCGACGAAGGACGCGCTCATTCAGCGTCAGCTCGCGCCGTCGACCGGCGCGCAGACGCGTTTCGAGAACCTCGGCGAGGTGACCAACAAGGGCGTCGAAGGAACACTCAACGCTGCCGTCGTGGACGCCGAGAACTTCAAATGGAACGTCGCGATCAACGGGTCGCTGAACAACAACCACCTCGTCACGCTCGGCGCTGGCGTCGACACGATCTTCCTCGGACTCGGCGCCGTCGACGGCAACGCCATCCAGCGATTTGTGGAAGGCCAGCCCACCGCCGGCTACTGGCAGCGTCCGCTCATCTCGTGGCAGGACAAGAACAACGACGGTGTGATCAGCCCGATTGGTTGTGGTCCGACGTCGGCCGACGACACCGCGGACTGCGAAGTGCAGATCGGCGACAACGTCGCCTACCTCGGGAATCCGCTGCCGAAGCGTGAGGTTTCGCTCAACACGAACTTCACGATGTTCAAGTATTTCCGCCTCAGCGGCGTGGTCGATCATCGCGGCGGCTACACGCTCTACAACGCCACGGAGCAGTTTCGCTGCGTCACGTTCCAGACGTGTCAGGCCGCGTACGACAAGAAGGCGCCGCTGGAAAATCAGGCGGCTCGTATCGCGTCGCTGCTGGGGACGGACGCCGGCTACGTCGAGGATGCGTCGTTCGTCAAGCTGCGCGAAATCGCGCTGACGCTGCTCGCGCCTAACGACTGGTCGAAGCGCGCCGGCATGTCGAACCTCTCGCTCACGCTCGCCGGCCGCAACCTCGCGACGTGGACCGACTACAAGGGCTTCGACCCGGAGCTGAACTTCAACGGCAGCTCGAACTTCAGCACGGCCGATTTCCTCACGCAGCCGCCGGTTCGCTACTTCACGGCGCGATTGTCGTTCGCCTGGTAATCCTGAATATCGAAAACGAGGATCGACATAGATGACTTCTACTCACGTGACGCGCACGCGGGCGCTCGCGATGCAGGGTGTGCTGTTAGGCACCCTGCTCGTCGCCGCGTGCGACCCGAACAAGGCGCTCGACGTCAAGGACATCGACGTTGTGCAGCCCGGCCAGATCAACGACAAGGCGGCGCTGCCCGGACTTCGCAACGGCGTGTTGTCGACATTCCAGCTCGCGTTCAGTGGCGGAGCGGACCTGGCCAACGGCGGCCACGAGGGCCAGGTGAACATGTCTGGGCTGCTCGGCGACGAGTTTCTGAACGCCGAGAGCTTCCCGGACCGCGTGTCGCTCGACATGCGCGACATCATTCCGTCGAACCTGTCACTGGTCTCGCTCTTTCTCGACCTGAGCCGCGCCCGAGCGACCGGCGACTTCGCATCCGAGCGCTACAACGCTCTGGACGCGGGCGCCGAGGGCCAGTCGGAGGTGCTCAGCCTCGCCGCGTATGCCTACGTGCTGTTCGGCGAGAACTACTGCTCGGGTGTTCCGTTCAGTCGGCTGACCTCTACCGGCGACATCGAGTACGGCGAGTCGCAGACCCGCGACCAGGTCCTGCAGACCGCCGTCGCGAAATTCGACTCTGCCATCACGATCGCGACGGCACAGGAGAACGCCGACCTGCTGAATCTCGCGCGTGTCGGCAAGGCGCGCGCGCTGCTCGATCTCGGCCAGTTCTCCAATGCCGCGTTGGCGGCCCAACCGGTGCCGACGTTGTTCTCGTACCTCATTCGCAGCTCGTCGAACAGCCTGCGCCAGAACAACGGTATCTGGAACTACACGGCGAATACTCCTGCCTTCAGTGTGCCTGATCGCGAGGGCGTGAATGGACTGCCGTTCCTCAGCGCGAAGGATCCACGCCTCCCGGTCGTGGCCACTGGCCAGCGCGGGTTCGACCGCATAACGCCATTCAATCTCCAGGAGAAGTATCCGGATCAGCAGGCGGATGTCGTGTTGGCTGACGGCATCGAGGCGCGTCTCATCGGGGCTGAAGCGGCGCTGCGGGCAGGAACTCCCGGCCCGGCGTTCGCGACGCTGAACGCGCTCCGTGCCACCAAAGGCCTCGCTCCACTCACGGATCCAGGAAGCGAGGCGGCACGCGCGGATCTCCTGTTGCGCGAGCGCGCATTCTGGATGTGGGGCACGTCGCACCGCCTGGGCGACATGCGCCGGCTCGTACGCCAGTACGGGCGTGCGCAGGACACCGTCTTCCCGACGGGCGAGTACCACAAGGGCGGGGAATACGGGAGTGACGTCAACTTCCCCGTATCCAGCGACGAGCGAAACAATCCCAAGTTTACGGGCTGTATCGATCGTTCCGCGTAGCCCGATACGGCTTTGCATTCACGCATCGCGGCGCCGCGGTCGGTGGGAACAACGATGACGCGGATGAAACGGAAGAAGCAGGATACTGCTCGATAGGTGTAGCCCCTCTCGCAACGAGCCGGGAATTGTTGGGAACGGCCGCTCGGGACGCAGGAGTCTGCCGAGCGGCCGTTCCTCTTTTCATTCAGGCCGCGGCGAGCGCCAGCCTCGATTCAAAGCCGTATCCGGTAGTTTCGCAGTACAGATCCGTCCAATCGTAGTTCCCACCGGCTGCGGCGCATCGATCCGTACGCGTCGATCCGCGACGATCGCAGTCCTCGGGTTCCCGGTATCGCGGTTCTGGTGTTGATTACGCACCATGACTGACCGGATTCGTACACGCTTCCTGATCGTTGGAAGCGGCATCGCTGGTTTGCACACTGCGTGGCGCGCATCGCAGACTGATGACGTACTCGTCGTCACCAAGCGATCGTTGTTCGACAGCGCGACCTCCTATGCTCAAGGGGGAATCGCTGCCGCGCTCGGTGCCGGAGATTCGCCAGAGCTTCACCGGAAGGACACGCTCGCCGCCGGCGCCGCGTTATGCGACGCCGCCGCCGTCGAGGTGCTCGTCGAGGAAGGACCCGCGCGCGTGCGCGAGCTACAGACCGCCGGAGCACGCTTCGACCTCGGCACCGATGGCAAACTCCAGCTTGGCAAGGAGGCCGCGCATTCGCGCAACCGCATCGTGCATGCGCACGGCGATCAGACCGGCGCCGAAGTCGCGCGTACACTCAGCGCGCGCGTGCAGGAGAGCGACCGCGTCGCCGTCTTCGAGAAGACGCGTGTCCTCGACCTCATCGTCGATCGCGGCCGTTGTTGTGGCGTGCGCGCGAGCGTCGCGGGCCGCGCCGTCGACATCATCGCCGACGCTACGGTGCTTGCGACCGGCGGATGCGGGCAGGTGTATCGCTACACCACGAACCCTGTCGTCGCCACTGGTGACGGCTTCGCGATCGCGCACCGCGCCGGCGTCAAGCTCGCGGACATGGAGTTCGTGCAGTTCCATCCGACCGCGCTCGACACGCCCGAGAATCCGCTCGCGCTGATCTCCGAGGCCGTTCGCGGTGAGGGTGCTGTTCTGCTCAACGCCGACGGCGAACGCTTCATGCGCGACAAGCATCGCCTGGCTGAGCTGGCGCCTCGCGACGTCGTAGCGCGCGCGATCTTCCGGGAGCAGGCCGGGGGGCGGAAGGTCTTTCTCGACGCGCGCAAGCTTGGCATCCGCTTCAAAAAGCGATTCCCCGGGATCTATGCGCTGTGCAAGGCTCGCGGTATCGATCCTTCGCGCCAGCTGATTCCGGTCACGCCGGCAGCGCACTATATGATGGGCGGCGTCGTCGTCGACCTCACGGGTCACTCGTCGCTCAAGCGACTCTACGCCTGCGGAGAGGTGTCGCGCACTGGCGTGCACGGCGCGAATCGGCTTGCCTCGAACTCGTTGCTCGAGGGATTGGTGTTTGCCGAACGGGTCGCCCGCGATCTGGTGAAGACGCCGAAGCTGGGCGCGGCACCTCGCCAGAAGAGTTGGCGTGTGCCACCGCTCACCGATCGCGGTGCTGCGCAGGTGGCCGCTGACGAGATTCGCCTGGTGACATGGGAATACGCCGGGATCTCGCGGACCGCCAAAGGGCTCAGAAAGTGCATCAGCAGGCTCGACGAAATCACGTCCCGTCTTCCGGAAGGCGCGACCGAGGAGGCGAACCTGGCCGACACGGCACGTCTCATCGTGGAGGCTGCCCTCCTGCGAAAGGAATCGCGCGGCGGTCACTATCGCAGCGACTTTCCGCGGTCGAAGCGCAAGTGGAAGGGTCGGCACATCGAGTGGTAACGGCTAGAAACGGCTAGTTTTCGTCCATGGCTCTTCCGGTCCAGACAAGTCCCGACCCGCGGCTCCATGAGCGCATTCGTGCACTCGCCGCGGAGCGCAATGCCGTTATCCTCGCGCACAATTACGAGCGAGCCGAAGTGCAGGACGTCGCCGATTTCGTCGGCGACTCACTCGGTCTCAGTCGCGAAGCCGCGAGCACGAGCGCCGACATCATCGTGTTCTGTGGCGTGCATTTCATGGCCGAGACGGCGGCCATTCTGTCGCCGAACAAGAAGGTGCTGCTTCCGGATCTCGCCGCCGGTTGCTCCCTCGCGTCGACCATCGACGCCGATCAGCTCCGCCAGTGGAAGGCGGAGCATCCGGGTGCAGTCGTCGTGTCCTATGTGAACACGACGGCCGAGGTGAAAGCCGAGAGCGATTATTGCTGCACGTCCGGGAACGCGGTGGAGATCGTGAACTCGATCCCCGCCGATCGGGACATCCTCTTCCTGCCCGACATGTTCCTCGGAGCGCACGTGCGGCGCGTGACTGGGCGCGAGAACATCCACGTGTGGATGGGTGAGTGTCACGTCCACGCCGGCATCGATCCGGAGCACATCGCGTTGCAGCGGGCGGCGTACCCCGGCGCGGAGATGCTCATTCACCCGGAGTGCGGTTGCGCCACCAACGTAGTGGAGGCGGTGTCCGCTGGTGACATCGACCCCGCGGGAGTGCAGATACTCTCCACCGAGGGGATGATCCGTCGTCCATCGCAGACGGATGCCGACACGTTCATCGTCGCCACCGAAATTGGGATCCTCCACCGCTTGCGGAAGGCGAATCCGACGAAGACGTTCATCGCGGCCAGTGAACGGGCGCAGTGCGCCTACATGAAGGTCACGACGCTCCCCAAGGTGCTTCGATCGCTCGAGCACCTGGAGCATCACATTACCGTCCGAGGCGACGTCGCAGCTCGGGCGAGGCGGGCGATCGAGCGTATGGTGGCGATCGGCGGGCAGACGCCGCTATCGCCAGCGCCCGCATCCACGGAAGACCCGGGAGAATGATTGGCCGGGCCAGAGGAGCATGAGATGACGACGCCAACCCCTAACCCGTCCTCGTCGGGTGATTCGTTCCGTGCCCCGAGGACGGTAACACCGATGTCGGTCCCGGCTCTCAACTACGACCGACTTCGGTTCCCGCTGACGCACGACCAGCTTTCCTCGTTCGTGCGCTCGGCGCTGGAGGAGGATCAGGCGTTCAACGACATCACGACGATCGCCACTGTGCTCTCGACGCGGCGGGCGCGTGCGGCGCTGGTGGCGCGTCAGGCGGGGTGTATCGCCGGCGTACCGCTCGCGCTCGAGGCGTTCCGGCTCCTGGATCCGAAGATCTCGATGCGCGTTGACGCCGAGGACGGCACGCGGGTGGAGAAGGGTGGTACCGTCATCTACATGACCGGCCACGCGCGAGCGCTGTTGTCGGCCGAGCGGACGGCGCTGAACTTCATGCAGCGTCTCTCTGGTATTGCGACGCTCACCGCGAAGTTCGTGGATACGGTGAAGGGCACGAAGGCGAAGATCCTCGACACGCGGAAGACGACGCCCGGGTGGCGGCGGCTCGAGAAGTACGCCGTTCGCGCCGGCGGTGGCGTGAACCACCGCCTCGATCTCGCGCGCGCCGTACTGATCAAGGACAATCACCTCAAGGCCGTCGACGGTGATGTCAGCATCGCTGTGCGGCGTGTACGCGAGCTCGCGCCGCCGGGCGCGAAGATCGAAGTCGAGTGTGATTCGCTCGATCAGGTGCGCGCGGCCATCGACGCGGGCGCGGACGAGGTGCTCGTGGACAACATGCCCGTGGATACGATTCGCGAAGCGGTGACGATCGCGCATGGACGCGCGACGGTCGAGGCGTCAGGTGGCGTGACGATCGACACCGTGCGCGGGATCGCGGAGACGGGCGTCGACTTCATCTCGGTCGGCGCGCTCACGCATTCGCCGCCGGCCATGAACCTCGCGCTGGACTTCGACTAGGGGCTCGTCAGGCGATCATGGGGTGGGCTTGGCGGTCCACTCCATCCGCCACTGCCTGACCACCCACGCCGAGTCCGTGCGCTCGACTGAGAACGTGTACCCGCCCGTGCTGTAGCCGTCGTAATCGTACGCTGCGGCGGCTTCGGCGTGGTCAGGCGATGCGAGGTTGATGGCGCCGACGGTATAGAGCAGTGCGCGTCCAGATACCGGTCGCGGCGCTGCCGCGTTAGGCGAGAACGTACATGTGGACGCGCGGCGCGCTGGCGCGCGCGGTGAGGCGAGCCGACGCACCATCGCCTCCGCCGCATCGACGCGGTCGGCGAGACTCGTCGCCTTCTTGTAGTCGTCGGTCGAAAGGCCAAGGCAGAACGCCGACGCGAGCGTCGAGAAGCCTGCGCGATCCTTCTCGAGCAGGTTGCGGAACACCGCCTCGCGAATGGAGTCGAGCATGGGCGACTGCGGGATGGTCGGCGCCGGACGACTCACGGGCGCCGGCGCAGTCCCGGCGGCGGCTGGCGGTGCTGGTTGCCGCGCCGCAGTCGCGGCGCGAGAAGTGTCCGCTGCTCGTGGCGGCGTCAGGACCTTCGCCTTGACCTGTGCAGTGAGCGGACCCGCGGAGAACGCAATTGCCATGAGCGCAAGGCGGATGGCGGATGGCTGACGGCGGATGTCGGGTATGACAGCAAGCCAGCGGCTGAGCGGGTGATTGTTCATCGAACTGCCTGGAGAGGGGAAGCGTGTTTCGGTCGCAGGGGGCCGATGCACGCCACGAGGGCGGGTAATCTCCGCCCCCGCGGCTGTACGCAGGATGACCGGCGTGCACTCCGCCTTCAAGGTGGCGGGTCACATTGAGCCGGGCTCACAGCTACGAGGGCGACGGGAGAAGCGCCGGGTGGTATGTTCGAGACATGCCGGACGATCCAGCTGGGCAGCCGCTCATCCCAACGCCGTTGCCGGCTGAGGCCACGCCCCGGCAGTATCAGGTCAAGGCTGCGGACGTCTGCGACATCTGCGGCTCGGACCGCCTCGTTTGGCGCAACTGCAAGCTCCTGTGCACGAACTGCCGATCGATCGTGAAGAGTTGCGCCGACCTGTGACACCGGACGTCGGCGACTCGACGGTGCCGGGCACCACCCCCATCATCGCTGCATGGACTATCGCGAGCTGATCCCGGCGCCACGCCTGCGGCGATACATCCGATGCTACTGGACCCTCCGTGCGTCGGCGCCCGAGGCGTCAGCCGCCCAGCGGGTCCTGCCAGACGGCTGCGTGGAGATCATCGTCAACCTCGGCGACCAGTTCCTTCGCCACGATGCGGCCGGGCAGGTCGAGCGGCAGCCACGCACCCTGGTTGTAGGGCCCACGACACGACACATGTCGATCGCGCCCACCGGCGTCATCAGTCTCGTCGGAATTCGCTTCGCTCCCGGTGGTGCGCTGCCATTTCTCTCCGCTTCGCCGCTGGAGCTTCGTGATACCGCGCCTGCGCTCGACCTCGTCGGAATTCGCTTCGAGCCAGCACTCGCCGAGCGTCTGGCGGCCGCACTCCCCGGCACCGAGGCAGCGATTCTCGACCTCGCACTCGCGCCCCAGCTGGACCGCGCGCGGCGAATCCCCGATCGGCGGATCTCGGCGTCCGTGAGAGCAGCGTTCGCGACTCAGCGCTCCGTGAGCGTCGACGCGCTCGTGCAGCTCACCGGCTGGGGTGCACGGCAGCTCGAGCGGCAGTTCCGCGATACCGTGGGCTTCGGCCCCAAGACGCTCTGCCGGCTCGCGCGCTTCCAGCGCATCGTGCGCGCGGTCGAGCCGTCGAACCGACCGAGTTGGGCGCGGCTCGCGGCGCATGCTGGGTACGCGGATCAGTCCCACCTCGCACGGGAGTTTCGCGAGTTCGCGGGCACCACGCTCACGGACTACGTGCGCGAGCTTCACCCGATGTCCGATCACTTTCACACCGGCACGCTCGGCGACGACCTGACCGCAGGCTAGGTCCCGGCGATGTCGGATTCATCCAAGACCCGACGCGCGTCGATTGGTAAGCTGTCTCCGAGCCTGCCTCGGACGCGTGATCGTTCCCCACCGACCGTCGGGCCACGGCAAGCCGGATTCCCGCCAACTTCACGAGAGTGTTTGCATGCGTCATTCGATTCCGCTGATGGCCGTGCTCGCGACGGGCGCCGCGACCGGTGTTCACTCTGGGCCCGTAGCTGCACCGGCGCCGCCGTTGTCCGCGATCGCGTTCATGACCGGGTGCTGGACCGGACCATCGTCGAACGGTGCGACCATCGAGGAGCGCTACAGCGAGCCGTCCGATAACCTCATGATCGGCATGAGCCGCTACGTGCGCGCCGGGCGAGTGATCGACTTCGAGTTCACGACTCTCGAGCGGACGGACTCGTCGTTCGTGATGACGCCACGGCCCAAGGGCGTGAAGTCCGACAGCTTCCCGCTCAAGGAAGTGGCCGAGGGTCGAGCGGTCTGGGAAAACCTGAAGCACGACTTTCCGCAGCGCATCATCTATCGCGTGGGCACCGACGGCTCGCTCATCGCGCGGATCGAGGGAAGGACGCCGAGCGGGGAACGTCACATGGAATGGACCATGCACCGCTGCGCACGTTAGGCGGGATCGGCGCGCACCTACCGTGATGTGGCGAGAGGCCGGCGTATCGAACGCCGGCCTCTCGCCACACGTGGCACATCACGTCTTCCTGGTGTTGCGTCACGCTGACCCGCGTTAGGCTCGATCAGGGTGCAACGGTGATGACCGCGGACGCGGGCTTCCCATCCGCGGTCACGGTGGCAACGGGCTTGTTCGAGCTAACGCCACGCCCGTCTCGAGCCCGGTCGACGAGACCGTGGCGATCGACGCGTTCGATGTCGACCAGCTGACCGTGCGCCCAGTCAGAGGGTTGCCGCTTGCATCTTTCAGCGTGGCGGCTAGTTGGAGCGTGAGTCCCTGCGAGACTGGCTGGGATCCCGCTGGCGTGATGGCGACATTGGGCGCGGGCGCCGGCACGATGTCGATCGTCGCCGTGCCGCTGACCTGGTCCTGCACGGCTTGCGCGGTGATGATTGCGCGGCCTAACGAGGCGCCGACGACGACGCCGGCGCCGTTCACTGTCGCGATCCCAGGGTTCGAGGTCGAGAACGCAATCAATCGACCCGAGAGCGCCAATCCATCTTTGTCGCTCACCACGACGGTGAGCGGGACTGGTGTACCGATCGGCACGGACGTCGACGACGGGAACAGAACGACGGAATTCACGAGCGGCTGGACGTTCATGGTCGCGTGCGCCGTTGCCCCATTCACCTGAGCAACGATGACCGTCGCGCCTATCGCGACGCCCGTCACCGTGCCGTTCGCATCGACGGCGGCGACGTTCGGATTCAGGCTCGACCACGCGACTGTACGGTCCGTCACCCTGTTGCCGGACGCGTCTCGCAATTCGATCGTATACCTGTACGTCCTGCCGAGACGAACGGAGTCGATGGCCGCCATCCCTACGATCGCCGTCACTTTATTTTGGGTCGATGCCGCCCCCTCCTTACAGCCAACGAGCCCGACCGCGATTGCTGCGAGGGGCAGAACAGCACGACCAAGGAGGGTCGTAGTACGGATGCGTTCCAAGCCGTCGACTGCGCGAGGCAGACCGACGCGCGACATGCGCAAAACGTGCATTGATGCTCCTCTGCGAGGACGACGAATTTGCCGCGCATCGAGCTCAGCCGCGCGACACGATACGACCTTGGCGCCGCCTGGAAGAGTCCGGAAAGCGGACCTCCGTGGCGGACCCGACACAGACATATCGACGGCCCAGCGAGAACGTCGGCAACATCACGTGGCGCTGCCGAACTGAGCAATAAGCGTTCCCAATGGTCGTGTACGCTTGGGCGAAAAACCGCGCCCAGCGCCGGGCGTCAGGCGCCTACGCCTAGTGGCGACCGTGACGCGCGCTCGAGTTGTGACGGAAGAGCCGCTGGTTCGCTGGTCGGCTCCTCACACAGGTACTGACGGCACACGTACGCCGTTGCCTGATCGTTTCGCGGCGGCTTGTCCGCAAGCAACGCGATACGCAACGCGCCGTCTGCTGCGGGCACGGCCCCGCCCGCGATGACCAGGGATGGCACGTACTGGCTGCCGACGGCGTCGGCGAGCGCGCGGAAGTCGTCCGCGGCAGGGTCACCGGCGATCGCGACTTCCACCGCGCCGTGTACGGCCATGTCGGCAGCGCCGAGCATGTGCCCGAACGCCGGCGCATAACGAGTGAGCGGCTCTGTGACTGACTCGAGCACGCGCATCGCGCGCTGCCGCCGCGCGTCATCTCCGAAGACCTCGGCCAGGCGGAGCAGGAGGTCGATCGCGAGCGACGTCCCGGCAGGGACGGCGTTGTCCGTGATGTCGCGCGGCCGCGTCAGCAGCGTCTCGTGGTCACGGGCGGTATCGAAGTACGCGCCAACGCTCTCGTCCCAGAACCACTCGTCCACCGCGTCAGCGATGGTGCGCGCGGCGTCCAGCCAGCGACGGTCGAACGTCAGCCCGTAGACGTCGAGGAATCCGAGCGCGACGGCGGCGTGGTCCTCGAGGTAGCCGGGGATCCGCGTTAGGCCACCGGTGTGCGATCGCATGACGCGTCCGCCGCGGACCATTTCCCGCAGCAGGAACTCGGCGTTCCGCACCGCGAGCGCGCGGTAGTCGTCGCGACCGAAGGCGCGCGCCGCTTCCGCGATCCCGCGAAGCATGAGGCCGTTCCACGCGGCAAGGACTTTCTCGTCACGACCAGGCCGCTCGCGCCGCGCCCGTCGTGCCAGCAGTGCCGCGCGCGCATTGGCCACCGCCTCGGCCACATCCGCCATCGGCACGCCGGCGCGCGCCGCCACCACACCCATCTCGTGCGCCGCGTACAGAATGTACTTTCCCTCGAAGTTCGGTTCCTGTGTGACGCCCCAGTACGTGGCCGCCAGCGACCCGTCCTCACCTAACGCGCGCTCGATCTCGTCGCGCGTCCAGACGTAGAATGTTCCTTCGTGGCCCTCACTGTCCGCGTCGAGTGAGGAATAGAAGCCACCGGCTGGCGACGTCATCTCGCGAGCGACCCAGTCGATCGTCTCCTCGGTCACGCGACGTACCTCGTCGTCGTGCGTGGCCTGCCAGAGGTGAACGCCCAGGCGCGACAGCAGCGCATTGTCGTACAGCATTTTTTCAAAGTGCGGCACGAGCCAGATGGCGTCGACCGCATAACGATGGAAGCCGCCGCCGAGATGGTCGTAGATGCCGCCGCGCGCCATTTTGCGAAATGACGTCACGGCCATCTCGAGCGCGTATTCAGTACCCGTGCGGCGCCAGTAGCGCAGCAGGAAATCCAGCGTCATCGCCTGCGGGAACTTCGGTGCGCCATCGAATCCGCCGTTCCGGGCGTCGAATCGCTGCGCGATCGTGCGGTAGGCGCGCTCGAGCGTTGTCGCCGTGAGCTGGCCGGTGGAGCGGGTGGGAGCGCTCGTGCTCGCATACAGCTCGCGCATGCGGGCCGCGGCTTCGTCGACACTGCCGCGCCGAGTCTGGTACGCGTCCGCGACGGCCTGCAGCACCTTCCGGAACGACGGATGGCCGGGCCGGTCGTCGGGCGGGAAGTACGTGCCGGTGTAGAACGGCAGCGTGTCGGGAGTGAGGAAGACTGTCATCGGCCAGCCGCCATGACCGGTCATGGCCTGCGTCGCCTGCATGTAGATGCTATCGAGGTCCGGACGCTCCTCGCGATCGACCTTGATGTTCACGAACCGCTCGTTCATGAGCCGCGCGGTCTCCTCGTCCTCGAACGACTCGTGCGCCATGACGTGGCACCAGTGACACGCCGCGTAGCCGATGCTGAGGAGGATCGGCTTGTCTTCCCGCCGCGACCGCTCGAGCGCCTCCTCACCCCACGGATACCAATCGACCGGGTTCTCGGCGTGCTGCGCGAGGTACGGGCTCGTTTCGTTCGCGAGGCGGTTGGACATGAAGCCGGAGGGAGGAAGGAGGCCGGAGGAAGGAGGCGGAGGGCGAACGGCGGCTGGTCAAGCCGCTCGGAGCAGGAAACGTACTTCGGCGTTACCTCACGTCCGCTTGTTGGCGCAATCGGCCTCCTTCCTGAGGCCTCCTTCCTCCGGCCTCAGCCAACGGCCTCATCGATGATGACCCGCCGCATCTCGCGGCCCAGCCTAACGCGGACGCGCGCGAGCAGGATGAGCGCAACGGCGGCGAGCCCGACCACGATGCCCCACCAGAAGCCAACGGCGCCGCCGCCGTAGCGGAACGTGAGTACCCAGCTCACTGGTAAACCGATCAGCCAGAAGCCCACGACGTTGATGATCGCTGGCGCATGAGTATCGCCGATGCCGCGGAGCACGCCAGCTGCCACGGCCTGCAGGCCGTCGAACACCTGGAACACGCCGGCGATCGGGATGAGCGTCGCGGCGAGCGCAATGACCGTCGCGTCACCCGTATAGGCGCGCGCGAGTGCGGTGGGGAAGATCCGGAACGCGAGCGCGCTCACGCACATGAAGGCCGTGCCGATGAACATGCCGGCGATGGCGGATCGCCGGGCGCGCGCCTCATCACCCGCGCCTATGGCCTGACCGACGAGCACCGCCGTCGCGGTCGAGACGCCGAGCGGCACCATGAACGTGAACGACGCCAGGTTGATGGCGATTTGATGCGCCGCCAGTGACGTCGTGCCGAGGACGCCGAGAAGGAGCGCGCCGGCGGCGAACGCACCGTATTCGAGCAGGTACTGGAGCCCGATCGGGAGTCCGAGGCGGAGCATCCGAATCAGCGGGCCGATCGCGGCAGTCTCTGGTCGCCACGGCATCAGTCGCTGATAGAGCTCTCGCCCCGAGATCGCGAGCAGAAGCAGCGCCATTACCCAGCGACTGATGCTGGTGGCGAGCGATGAACCGCCTACGCCCAGCGCCGGCGATCCGAGGTGGCCGTAGATGAACACCCAGTTCAGGCCGGCGTTCAGAACGTTCGCGACGAGTACGGTCCACAGCACGGGCGCAACGCGGCTCATCGCCTGCAGTGATTGTCGGAACACGATGAACGCGTAGAACGGAAAGACGCCCGGTATCGCAACGCGGACATACGTTGCCGCGTCGGGGATGACTTCCGCCGGCTGCCCGAGCAGCGTCAGAACCCACGTGACGGGCAGGAATGTCGCGCAGGTAACCACGGTCAACGCGAGCGAGAGCACGAGCCCTCGTTGGAGGGCGCGCGAGATTGCCTCCTCGTCGCGTGCTCCGACGCTCTGTGAGATCACTGGGTCGAGGGCCATGAGGGTGCCCTGTCCGAAGATGCCCGCGATGAAGAAATACAGGTTGCCGAGCGCCGCGGCGGCGAGTGCGACGGGCGATACGTGGCCGACCATGATGGTATCGACCACACCCATCCCCATGAGGCCGAGCTGCACGGCGGCCACAGGGAGCGCCAGGCGAAGCATGGCGCGGAGATCGGAGGACGAGGGGCGAAGCACGATACGCGTTGAGGGTGCGTGCGGAAACTAACGTATCTGCCTCGACGCTCTGTCATGCGCATCGCGCATACGCATCGCTCCTCCCGGCTCGCGCCACTTCCAGAGGAAGCCGATGGGCTCTCATCTTCAGTGAATCGGTCGATTCCCTCCGCCCGGCTTCGCCGGGCACCCGCTCTATACCCGATTCCCTACGTCGATGCCGTCAGACCTCGATCGCTTTCTCACTCAGCACGACAGCCGCATCCACGACGAGCTGTTCGATCTCCTGCGCATCCCGAGTGTGAGTGCGCGCTCCGAGCATGCGGGTGACGTGAGGCGGGCGGCCGAGTGGGTGCGGGACTCGCTCGCGCGCATTGGATTCGACGCGTCTCTCAACGAGACGCCCGGTCACCCGATCGTGATGGCGGAATGGCGAAAGGCTCCCGGCGCGCCGACGATCCTCGTCTACGGGCACTACGACGTACAACCGGCCGAGCCGCTCGACCTGTGGGAGTCACCCCCGTTCGAGCCGACCATTCGCGATGGGAAGATCTACGCGCGCGGGTCGGTGGATGACAAAGGCCAACTCTTTCTCCACGTGAAGGCACTCGAGGCGCACCTGGCCGTTCGCGGCAAGCTGCCCGTGAACGTCATCGTGCTCGCGGAAGGGGAAGAGGAAGTGGGCAGCGCGAACCTCGAGCACTTCATCGCCGCGAATGCGAAGCGCCTGGCCGCGGACGCGGTGGTCATCTCGGACTCGTCGATGTTCGCGCCGGGCCAGCCATCGATTCTGTCGTCGCTGCGCGGGCTCGCGTACTTCGAGATCAACGTGACCGGCCCGACCGTCGACCTGCATTCCGGAAGCTACGGCGGCGCCGTCGTGAATCCGGCGACGGCGTTGGCGCGCATCATCGCGACGTTTCACGAGCCTAACGGCCACGTGGCGATTCCCGGGTTCTACGACAAGGTCCGCGATTGGGGCGACGACGCACGTACCTCCATCCGGAAGCTGACCTTCGATGAGCACGGCTTCCAGCACGAGACGGGTGCGCCGGCGTTAGGCGGCGAGGACGGCTACTCGACGCTCGAGCGGATCTGGACTCGGCCCACGTGCGAGGTGAACGGTCTGCTCAGTGGCTACACGGGCGAGGGTGCGAAGACAGTGCTGCCGTCCAAGGCGATGGCGAAGGTCAGCTGTCGTCTGGTGCCGGATCAAACGCCGGACGAGATTGGCCGCCTGGTGGAGGCGCACGTGCGCCGCGTCGCGCCCAAGGGCGTGACGGTGTCGGTAGAGCACCTGCACGGTGGACATCCGTGGCGCGCGGAGCTGAACGGCCCCGTGTTCGACGCCGCGCGTCGCGCGCTGGCGGCCGCGTTCGGGCGCGAGCCGGTGATCGTGGGCGAGGGCGGCTCGATCCCGGTGGTCGGCGACTTCCAGCGCATCCTCGGCACCCCGGTGTTGCTCATGGGCTTTGGGCTCCCCGGGGAGAATGCGCACGCGCCTAACGAATGGATGAGCGACGAGAACTTCGTCGTCGGCGCCAAGGCGGTCGCGGCATTCTGGGACGAGCTCTCGACGAGCTCGCGGAGCTGACGACCACCAACTGACCAGCTGGCCCGGTTGCGGGCGCCCGCGGCGTGACACAGACAGTGTCCAAGGTGTAGGACAGCCGACCGCAGCGCCCGCTTTCGGTTGATGCGGCATCCTGCTGCATACCAATAGTTTACAGCGTTCCTCCGCTCTCGGCCCGCACGGCATCCGACGTGCTTTACAGGGTGACGTATTCCCTAACGTCTACTGCCGAGAGAGAAAGGAGGAATAGATGAACCGAATCGCTCGTACTTCAATGATTGGCGCCGCCGCCATCGTGTCCGCGATGCCCCTGGCCGCGCAGCAGGCTACGCCGAAAGTGTTCGACGTCACCCCATACGCGGGGTACATGATGTTCGGCAAGCTGTTCGAAGGCCCCATCGGCACGAGCGTGTCGGCCGGTAGTGGACCGGTGTACGGTGCTCAGATGAGCCTAACGATGGCGAAGAACGTCGCGCTCTACGGCAACGTCGGTTACTCGAGCTCGGACCTCAAGATCGGGCTCCCCATCATCGGCGGGCTCGACGTCGGGTCCAGCAAGGCGCTCATGTACGACGGTGGCGTGGAGCTCAAGATCCCGATGCAGGCGGCATCAGTCGTCACGCCGTTCGTGCAGG
>Ga0070670_100001460_pt1 | contig 19027 bp, 16 predicted proteins | sample KBSS63metaG_FD_64665 | JGI IMG/M metagenome (GOLD analysis project Ga0070670, IMG submission 64665) | Switchgrass rhizosphere microbial communities from Kellogg Biological Station, Michigan, USA - KBS S6-3 metaG | ecosystem: Host-associated > Plants > Roots > Rhizosphere > Soil ... | reverse complement strand
CAGACGCTGGACGCAGCGGACCGCGAGCGGATCGCGCGGTTCTTCGACACCTACAAGAACCACCAGGGAAAGGCGACGAAGGTGACGGGCTGGGGCGACGCGGCGGAAGCGCTCGACTTCCTCGAGACGACCGCCGGGTTTTTCAAGCAAAGACAATCAGCGGCGAACGTTTACCTGGATTCAGCACGGACCAGCCGATAGACTTCGACCAGCACTTGCGCCATGGTGATGAGCGCGATGACGACGAGGACGAGCGTCGTGACCTGGTTGATGCCCTGCACGAGTCGCGCGAGTTCCGGGGTTTGCTGCGCGGGGGCCACGAGGTCGCCCGCATTCAGCGCAACCGATACCACGACGAGTCCCAGCACGCCGACAACGAGTGGTCGCAGGCGTGCCATCCACATCCAGCCCGGACGAGCCAGCGCGCCGACGATCAGGATCGTCGAGCCGATTGCTGGAAGCATCGCGACATAGAAGAGGCGCGCCCATGAAGGCGATAACGTCAGGAACGACGCCGCCGGCCCCAGCATCAGGAACGGATACGCCGGAATCGCGACCCACCAGGCGATGAAGAGAATGTTCGCCACGACCTCGATCACGAGGCTGACGCGCTTCGGCGAGCTTGCCGGACGGGTGACTTTCGGCAACGTCCGCGGCGACCACTTGTCGAAGATGTTCAGCTTGGTCTGGAAGTAGTCGGCGACCGCGAACGACACCGTGACCCAGAACGCCACCTGCAGCGCGACGCCCGGGAATCGCATGATGTGGGGGAGAATTCGCTCGGGCGCCTGCTGCGAGAAGCCGATGGAGAAGGCGGCGATCAGCTGCACGGCGAACGCCATGGCCATCGCAATCTTCATCGCCGGGAAGTAGAACGGGAACAGCGCGGGACCGATCAGGTACTGCTGCGGCCGATAACGCATGGCGAGCACATATGGATGCCCGTAGCGTTTCAGCAGCGCCTCCTGCTCGCGGATGTCGAGCGGGCGCCCGATCTCCCCTTCCTTGTCGTTGATCTGCGACAGGATGTCGTCGGTCAATTCGTTGACGATGTCGTCCTGGTTGTTCGCAGGCAGATGACGCCTCACGGCGGCGACGTAACGATCGACGAGTTCCATCTTTTTCGCTCCTACAAGATTCGGGTGAGTGACGCGTCGATGGCCTGCCACTCCGCCACCAGCTGCGCCAGCGTCTGCCTGCCCTCACGCGACAGCCGGTAGAACCGCTTGTTCCGTTTGTCTTCCTCGCGCCACTCGCTCACGAGCAGGCCCTGCGCCTCGAGGCGGCGCAGCAGCGGGTAGAGTGTGCCTTCATCGATCGCGAGCCCCTGATCGCCGAGTGCCTTGCGCAGCGCGTAACCGTGGTGTTCGCCTTTGAGCTGCGCGAGGACGGCGAGGATCAGGCACCCGCGCCTGAGCTCGAGCTTGAGGTTTTCGAAGACGTCGGCGCCCATGTGACTCCCCGTTCGGCCCATACTGTTTGCCACACACTGTATGACATACACTGTATGACACACAGTATATATACGCGTCAAGTGGTCTCGGGTTCCGCGCCGGATCGCCGGCGCTCAGGCTACTGCTGGCGCAACGCCTCCATCGGATCGACGTTCGACGCCCGCCGTGCGGGCAGATAGCCGGCGAGCGCCGAAACCACAGCGATCAGCACCACCGCCGCGGCAATCGTGAGCGCGTCGTTCGCCGACAGCCCATACAAGACGGTCTTCACGAATCGACCCGCCCATCGGGCGGTGCCGAGGCCCAGCGCGACGCCGATGCCGACGAGCAGCATCGACTCACCCATCACCATGCCGACGATGGTGCCCCGCTGCGCGCCGAGCGCCATGCGAATGCCGATCTCGTTCGTGCGCTGCGCAACGTTGTAGCTCATGAGACCGAAGAGGCCGATGCACGCGAGTACCAGCGCCAGCACACCGAAGGCGGTGTAGGCCGTGGCGAACAGGCGCTCCTGCGCAAACCGCAGCGAGATCTGCTCACTCTGCGATGTGAACCGCTGGATCGGCAGTGTCGGATCGACCTCGCGCATCGCGACCCGCACGGCTTCGGTCATCGCCATCGGATCACCCGCGGTCCTGAGCACGACGTTCAGGCTCCGCGCCGGCCCTTGCCACACGCACCGATACATCGTGGGCGGGCCGGGATCGCGCACGCTTGCGTATTTGGCGTCGCGCACTACGCCGACGATCTCGAACTCATTGGACTTCTCGAACGATCCGCCGATGCGCCGGCCCAGGACGTCGCCGTCGGGGAAGAGCTTGCGCGCCGACGCCTCGTTGATGATCGCCACCTTGGGGGCGTTCTTGTCGTCGTGATCGTTGAAGCCGCGGCCGAGTTGCACGGGAATCCCCATCGTTGCGAAAAACGTCGGCGCGACGTCCATCATGTACATCTCTTCTTCGGCGGCCGTCTGCGAGGTCTGCCCCTGCTTCCACATCGAGCTCGTGCTGGTGCTCCCCGAAAGGAGTGTTGTGCGCGTCAGCGCCGCCGAGGTCACGCCGGGCAACGCCGACATCCGCTCGAGTGCCCGACGAAAGACTTGCGCGGAGCGATCCACGTCGTAGCGATTGACGCTCGGATTCACGTTGAACATCAGCAGATTCTTCGAGTTGAACCCGACGTCCACGCTCTTCAGGTTTTCGAGGGTCCGCAGAAACAGCCCCGCGCCGATCAGCAGCACGAGCGACATCGCCACTTGCAGCACGAGAAGGCCCTTGCTGAGGAGCGTGCGTGATCCGGTGACGCTGCGGCTGGTCTCCTTCATCGCGCCAGCCAGATCCACGCGTGTCGCGCGCAGTGCTGGCAGGAGGCCGAAGACCACGCCCGTCAGCATGCTGACTCCGGCGACAAACCCGAAGACCCGCCAGTCAAGCGGCGCCTTCTGGCCGAACGGCAGCAACGCGCGCGACCAGTACCCGACGAGCACGCCGAGCGCACCGCCCAGGCTCGAGAGCAGCACGCTTTCGGTGAGCAGCTGCCGGACGAGTCGGCCGCGCGTCGCTCCCATCGAGAGCCGGACCGAAATCTCGCGTTGCCGGGTGCTGGCGCGCGACAGCAACAGGTTCGCGACATTGGCGCAGACGATCAGCAGGACGATGATCACGACGACGCCGAGAAAGCCGGCCGACCGTCGCGCCTGGGGATCGATCTCGTAGTACCCGTGAGCCGCCGACTTGACCAGGAGGTCCGGCACCGCGTCGCCGCGCTGCCGGTTGAACGAAAGGTTCTTCTCTTCCGCCGTCAGCGAGGACTGGTACTCCGCCATTCCCGCCTTCGCCGCGTTCTGAAAGACCGTCGTGAAATTCGCGCGGGCCTGTTCGATCGACGCGCCCGTCTTCAGCCGACCGACGAGCTGCAACCACCAGTAGGTCGGCTGATTCATCCGCGGGACCGGCAGCTTGGCATTCGGAAGGGGCGTCGGGGGACTGAACACGGCGTCGAACGCCAGCGGCACGGTGATGTCCGGCGGGTCGCTTCCAAGTCTCTGGATGCCTGAGAAGCCCTCGGGCGTCACGCCGATGATGGTGACCGTCTGCCCGCTGATCGATACGACGCGATTGATCACAGACGATTCGCCCGCAAATCGTTTCTTCCAGTAGGGATGGCTGATCACGGCGACGGGCGGCGCGCTCAACGTGTCATCGCCTTCGCCGAAAACGCGGCCCAGGGCGGCCGAGATGCCGATCACTTTGAAGTAGTTGCCGGAGGCCTCGTAGCCGCTGGCCAGTTGCGCGTCGCCGTTCAGGATGACGTTCAGGCTGCCCATCGGCGCTCCCGCGGCCAGGTCGGTGAGCGTCGTGTTCGCGGCGCGAAACTGCTCGAAGTTCGCGAAGGAGAACGTGGACCGGACGTTCCCCGTGCCGGACGAACCCGAGTAGCCATAGTCGCTCGAGCTCCGAACCATGTCGTTCTTCCCGGTCCAATTGAACCGCACGAGCCGCTCGGGCTCGCGAACGGGCACGGTCTGCAGCAGCAGGCCATTGACCGCAGTGAACAGCGCGGTATTCGCGCCGATCCCGAGCGCAAGCGAAACAAGGACGATGAGCGTCCAGCTCTTGGTGCGGAGGAGCACGCGGACGGCGAGGCGCAGGTCCCGAAGAAGAGCACTCATGAGTCGCCTTTCTGACGAACCTCACTCTAACCTGAGCGTGCCCGTTTATCGCTGAGACAACGCGGCGCACTTATGTGTTACAGTGTGTAACGTGACAACGCGTAACGCGCATCCGCGGCCGTTGACCGAACTGCAGCAGGCGATCCTCGGCCTGCTCTGCGACCGCGGGCCGGCGTCCGCGGAACGGATCCGTGAAGGACTCCAGCCGCCGCACCGGCTCAAGGACTCCAGCGTCCGGACGCTGCTCCGCCGCCTCGAGCAGCGCGGGTATGTCACGCACCGCACCGAGGGGAAGTTATTCATCTACGAGGCGACGACAGCGCCGCGGCAGGTGGCCGCGCGCAGCATACGGCAGATGATCGACCGCTTCTGGTCGGGGTCCGTCGAACAGTTCCTCACCGGTATGGTCGACGAGAAGCTCCTCACGCCGGGTGAGATCGCCCGGCTGGCGAAGAAGGTCCACGGAACACGTTCGCGGAAGAACACGGACAAACACGAATAAGCTGTGGAGTTACGACCATGTGGTTCGTGATGGACATCTCGATCCGGGCAGCTGTCGCCGCGTTCATCGTCGGGACATTGCTGCGCCTGCTGCGCATCGAGGCCGCAGCGGTCCGGCACAGTGCCTGGACGGTCGTGCTTGGAGCGATGCTCCTGATGCCGCTTCTCCCTTCCGTCGTTCCTCGTCTGCCGATCCCCGTTCCGTCGCGCGTGACGACGTTACCGCCCGTTCAACAGGCGGCGAGCGAAGGGGCGCTCGCGATTCCTGCGGGCAACGTGACGGCGACGGTCGTGTCGCCGGTGCCAGGCGACGTCGTCCAGGTGCAGACGCCGGATCGCGCCGAGCCAACGCCGGCGCCCCGTAACTGGTTTACGCTCGCCGCGGTCGCGATCTACGTCGTGGGGGTGGCACTGTTTCTCGGTCGCCTGCTCTACGGCTGGTGGATCGTCTCCGTACTGGTCCGGCGCGCGGATCGAGTCAAGACCTGCGTCTATCAATCGCCCCAGGTCACCGTTCCGTTCACGGCCGGCATCCTTCGCCCGGTCGTGATCCTGCCGGTATCGTGGCGGTCCTGGTCCCGCGAGAAGCTCGAGGCTGTGCTCGCGCACGAGATGGCGCACGTGACACGCCGCGATCCGCTGGTCGCGTTCCTCGCTTGCCTGAACCGCGCGGTCTTCTGGTTCCATCCGCTTGCGTGGTGGCTGGATCGGAAGCTTGCGGTCACCGCCGAGCATGCCTGCGACGAGACGGCTGCACGCGCCGTCGCCGAGCCGCGCCGTTACGCCGAGATCCTGCTCGAGATGGCGGAAACAGTGCGCGCGCACCGCGGCCGCATCGCGTGGCAGGGCGTCGGCGTCGATGGTGGTGTGCTGCAGGGGCGCATCGATCGGGTGCTGCGCGGGGCGACCTCTGCGCAGATGTCGCGGATGCGCAAAGCCACTGCCCTTCTCGCGTGTGGCTCAGCGATCCTCCTCGTGGTCGCATGCCGACAGGCGGCGACCGCTCCGCCACTAAAACCGGATCCCGAGGTGGCGAGGCGCATGGCGGACCAGGATGAGCGCACCAAGAAATGGGAATCCGCCCGCGACCTCACGCAGGAGCAGGCGGACGCCCTCGAGCAGAAGCTCGCGACGGATCCGAATGACTTCGAGGTGCGCCGGCAGCTCGTTACCTATTACACCGCCAGCGGAAAAGTGCCGTGGGACAAGAAGCTGTCCGGGTCGCGCCGCCAGGCGCTCTGGCTGATCGAGCACCATCCGGAGCACGAGATCCTTCCTCCGCGCATTTCACGGCAGTACGACCCCGAGGGCTTCGCCGCCGCGAAGAAGGCGTGGGAAGCGCACCTCGCCAGGCCTGATGCCTCGCCGTTCCTCGTCTACCGCGCAGCTACGTTCTTCGCGGCGCAGGACAAGCCCTACGCGGAGGAGTTGATCCTGCGCGGCATGCAGATGGACCCCGAATCCGCCGCGCTGAAGGCGCGCTTGCGGGCGGACGTCGGCGGATACCCGTGGCCCTCGCAGCTCGCGGATCTCTACGCGTCGGCACTGATTGGATCCGAGAGCGTCTGGGGGACCTACAACGATCTCCGCTCGCGGCCCGAGTGGCTGAACTCCTCTTACGCGAAACACGTGCGTCAAACAGTCGACGCGTCGAAGGACGCCAGGCTGCTCGCGACCATCGGCAACCGCCTCATCCGGAATGACCTGCCGCCTGAAGTGAGGGAACTCGCCGTCCGGTACTTGAACCGCGCCTTGGAGCTCGATGCAAACCAGATCACGGCGAAGACGACACTCGTCAGGTTGAATCTGGAAAGCAACAAGAGTGATGTTGACCGCGCCGCGGAGCGCATCTCCCTGTCACTGACCCGGGCCGATTCCACCGAGTACTACAAGCAGGACCTCAACGCCGCGAAAAAGCAGCGCCAGGAAGTGAAGGCGCAGGCCGAGGACCTGCTGAAGGGGGCCGCGTCGCACAGCGGCGATCCGACGTACTCGGCGGCCGTGATGACCGCCCATCAGGTGCTTGCTGCAGTCGCCCTGCGCGACGGTGATCGCGACGCTGCCGTCCGGCACCTGCTCGACAGCGTGAAGGTCCCGACGTCCGACCGGATCCAGTACGCGCCGCCCTACGGCTGGATGCGGCCGGTCAACCGGCTGCTGAACGAAGGCGAACGTGAGCCCATCGTCGAGTTCCTGGAGGCGTTCGCCAAACTCACCGTCGTCGAGCGACAGCGCCTGCTGGATGATGCGAAGGCGATCCGCGAAGGGCGGATGCCCTCCGGTTATCAACACATGATGGCCAGGGAAACCCGCCCGGTGGCTCCGAGTCCCGCAGGGCGATCATAGGTCCTACTGCTTCGCCAGCCGTTCGATCTCGGCGGCGGAGACGCCGGCACCGAGGATGTGACGCAGCGCAGCTTCGAGCACCTCGTCGCGGCCGCTGCGAATGCCTTGAATGGTCGGCCGCGCGTCGATGTCGGGGACGATGCCGATACGTTGTGTCGGTCTCTTGTCGGGATAAAAGACGCCGATTCCGCTGATCATCGATTGCAGTCCGCCGGGAAGCGGGATGGGCGAGACGTTCCCGTCGGCGCCCGCCGTCGTACTGCCCACGACGACTGCATTCGGCGCAGACCTGAACGCCATGGCTGTGTATTCGGCCTGGCTCAAGGACGACTCGTCCACGAGAATGACGACCTTTCCCATGTACCGCGGCGCTGTCGGTACCAGCGAGAGCGGTGTGCCCCTCCAGTGGAACGCGCCTGGATTCGCAGGATCGCCGATGGTGAAGCGCGCGAACTCGGTCGGTCGATCGACCAGGTGCGAGCCCAGCGCAAACACCACGAATTCCGACGGGTAATTGCGGATGTCGATGATCAACCCCTTGGTGCCGGCAGCTTCCTCGATGTAAGCAGCAGCCTGCGATGCCTGCACGGACGAGAGTTTCAGATAGGCGACTTCCGGCGAAAGTTTTTGAAACGTGTCGCCGGTGCGATCGTGCGTGCGCCGCGGCGCCGATCCTGGTGGCGGGACCGCAATGCGCTCGGCTTTTACTGTGAGGCTCTCGTTACCGCGCGAGACACCAATCGTCGTCGCGCCACATGCGCCACGGGTCAGCGACGCCGCGATGTCGCGCAAACGTGTCGGCTGATTCGATGCGGCATAGAACGGCGACCATCGCTCGATCAGCGCTGTAACGGAAACGCCGTCAAGAGCGGTGACGACATCGCCGCGCTGTAGAGCCGATGCGGATGGTGACGCCGTACCCGTTGTTCCGGCGACGACCATCTGATTCTCGATGACCCGCATGGTGACCGGAATACTGCACGAGCCGACCGGGGGCCGCGCATCGAGCGAGCTCCACAGATTCGCATGCGTGTCGTGGATTCTTGCCACGAACGCCAGCAGTTGGCGTTTGTACTCGTCGACACTGCTCGCGAGCGCGATCCGCGGGATGAACGCCGTCAGCTCGTCGTCCCAACTCCGTTCGAGGAGATTGCGGTACGGAAACCAGTATTCGACGATGTTCCAGAGACGATAGAGCGCGAGCAGCTGGTAACCCGCATCCGGAAGCGTCAGAGTCCCGTACGCGAGTTCGTGATCGAACGATGGGTTTCCGATGCCAGGGGCCAGCGAGAGGTAGAACTGCTGCTGGTCCGCCGGACGATTGCGATGGATAGCCCGCAGCATTCCGCCGAGCTCGGATCCGAGCGCGTCATCGGTCAACCACGTCGAAGCCGGCCGCAGCTGAAGATCGCTCTCCTGGAGACTCGCGCAGGTGGTGCATCGAGGCAGGTCACCAAGCGCGGCGACCCATTGATACACGGCCGATCGCGCCGCGGGAGCGTCGGCCGCGGCCAGCACTTTCGGCAGGACCCGAAAGAGCTCGTAGTCCCAGTGCCGCTTGCCCGCCGCGATCAGGGGATGGTGATACTTCACGAATCCCCAGACCTTGCCCAGCATCGCGAGATTGGCGACCTGGATCGGGCTCAGGCTCTTGAGCGCGACGGCCGTTCCACCGTCGAATTCCCGATCGAGATCCAACACCGTCTTGGGCAACTCGATGCGCGGCTCGTTCTCAATCGGTCTGCCGTCCACGAGCAGACGGAGGTCGTCGGCCCAGACTTTTCCCACGCCAGCGGCGAGGACGCCGAAGTACAGGCGCTTCGCGGCCTTCTGGAGCGGCAGCGTGATCGAGTACTCCGTCCAGTCGGTCGTGCCTTTGAGCTGCCGCCCCTGCATGTTGTCGAACGCGACCCCGCCGGAGTCGCCATCCTCGCGCATCCACAGCCCGGCAAACTGCGACACATCCTGCGTGCGGAGAAACCCGCGCAGCTCGAGACTCGTGCCCGCGAAATCGACCGGGATCATCTTGGTGACCGAGGTGAAGCCGCCGGGACTTTTTTCATCGCGCTCGATGCGCAACGCCCAGCGGCCGCCATGGACGATCTGTCCGTCCACCGCGAACGTACCGGCCGGCCCGCCGCCCCAACCCTTCGGCAGGTCCGCCGAGTGCTGTGCCTCGAAATCCAGCACGCCGGCCAGCTCCGGCCGGGCGGCGGTCTGTTGCAACGATACGTGCGCAAGTGAGAGCGTGCCGGTGAGCAAGCAGGCCGGGAGGATCAGGAAGGCGACCGTGTTGCGCATGGAATGTCTCTCCATCACGTGATTTATACGCGGGCGATCCGGCCGCGAGAACGCTACGCCTGCGTCAGACATCAGTCAAGCGGCGGCGTCGTTATCAAGAGGTTCTTGCGGTCGGGCGTGTAGGCGTACTGATCATCAGGCAGGAGCGGCGCCGACCGGAGCGAGGGAGCGGTGACCGTCCGGTTCCTGGACGGTTCCGCTTGGCCGGACACATTAGGCGGGCGGTGGCGCTATCCGCCAGCCTCCGTCATCGTCCATGCGAACGAGGTCGATCGCGTCGTCCGCCGTGCTCTCCTTCGGCTCGTCGAAGGTCCGCACTGAGATCGCTGCCGCCACTGCGGATCCGGCATTTTGCCTTATCTCTGTGTGTGGAAGGGTTGACGCAACAAGTGAGCGAGACGGTCCCGACCATGAAAACGCACCTGGAATCGTGACCACGAAGACAGCGATCCCAACGAGCGCGATGACGAATAGCGTGGCGGGCGGCATCAGCAACATTGTGGCTGGCGGCTGTGCCGCGAGAGCTACCGTGACGAACACAATCGTCCACAGTGGGATCGCCAGCCTGCGATGAAACACGCGCGCCATCTCGAACTCCTATTCATTAGATCCTCGACGAGCGCTCCACTCGAACGTTCGGCGAGCCATGCGGCCGGACGGGCCACACTAGCGTTTCTGCCGTCTACAATCGCAACTCGGCGTTGTGCTCGCGGGGCGTGCGTCCCCCGTCATCGCGCCAACGCGCGTGAGCGGCGGTGTTCTCGCCCGCGTCGGCACACTCCGAGGCACGCTGGAAGTGCCCGGGGTTCTCATTGCAGATCCACCCATGCTCCCCGTCGACATTCGTGGCAGATGATGTCTGCGGGAGCGCTTCCCGACCGAATTGCATGGTGCCCGAACATGCCGTGTAGGTGCACGGTTTACGGTCACCGCGTGCGGATGTCATTTACACCTCCCTGTGCGTCGCTACGTCGGAGAGCCAGAAGCCTGGTGGTTACCACCGTTCGGAACAAGGGGTCAGGGTTTGAAGGCCGCCTTGTTCGCTCGCCGGAGCGTCTCTTCCCTGACGCGATCCTCGTCGGTCCGATTTTGCAGACGCGCCATTTCTCGGGCGGGCGCCTGTCGTTCGTCCAACAACGTGGCCTCCGCGCTCGCGAGCACGCTCAGAGCATCCAGACGTTTTGACAGCAAGACCAAGCCAAACGTCGACAGATACTTGGATCGGAAGAGCGTGATCGAGTATTCCGGATCTTCCCAGCGCGCCAGGATCTTGTCGTCGACGTGCGGGCCGGGACCGACCGACGGCATTCCGACGGTCGCGACCGTCGCCACGCCGTACGACGCCGAGATGGCTTCTACCAGGTCCTCAGCCGTCAGACCTTCGGTTCTGCTGCGGTCGTACGACACCACGACTCGAGAAAGCTGGTTGTCATAGAAAGTGAAGAGGACCTTCTGCGCCGAGTCCCCCTGGTCCGCCGGTGTCCCCACGCGTCCTGGCAACCACATGAGCTCCTCGATGACCTCCGGCCGTTGATAGACGATGCGCGGCTCGGGTGAAATGCCGGCATGCTGCGCGACCGTGGCCACGCTCATGCCGAATTCAAAGGCCCGGTACCTCGAGAGCTGCGGCGTAGCGCTCGACGATGTCGCCGAGATCACGATCCAGGCGGCGACCAGTGCGGGAACGCGAGTGATACTCATCTGAGTAACCTTCCTTCGGGCTTTCAGCGTTTCATGCGACTCGATGAGTCGCGCTCTCATGACCCTGGACGCGAGGTCCCGCACCGAGGGCCGTCACCGATTGAATCAGATGAACATTTATTCACCGTTGTTTCGCGACGTCATGACAACGACGGCGAGGTCGTGCTACGGCCGGAATGCCGCTTTGTTCGTCGTGCGTGTCTTGTCGCGAGCGGCACTGGCGTCGGCCACCTCTTTCTTGCGCTGATCCAATTCGCGGCGTGGTGCTTCGAGCGCGTCCAGCCTGATGGCTTCCTGCATCGAACTCCGTGCACGCGCGGTCAATGGCTTCGAGATGAGGAGCAGCTGAAACCCGGCGGGGTACTCGCCGCGGAGGAGCGTCAGCGACGAGGCCGCGTTCTCCCACTGCGCGAGGACCACGCGCGGCTGCTCTCGAGCACGTACGTCCGATACCGGAAAGAATCCTGCGCGCTCACGACCTCCGCACTGAACACCAGGCCAACTGCGGCGATGAGAGATGCACGGGCACAATTCATTGAGAACTCCTCGCTTAGTGAGGACCAGCGTGACAGGCTCGCAGCTTCTTGTCTGTGCTGCATTGCACAACACATCCATGGCCATCGGCGCTGGGCATGATTGGAATGACGAGCGCGACGGCCTGGGCCAACCCACTCCGATGAGGCGGCCGGCTGGTGCGGGCCGGAGGCTCAGGAAAGAACCCGAACGCGAACCGGCTGTGCAGAATCGAACAGCTTGGAAACGGCGGGTCGACAATACTATCGAGCTATACGGCTCGCATCTGCGCCGATGGCGTCTCTCGCTCCAATCATGCGTGTGCTCTCATCCGCATGGGCGCGGCAGTAGGGCATTCGGAACTAGCTCACGTCCCACCGCGATCGATCTCGAAGGGATCGACGCATATTGACGCTTTCTGTCGCGACAACTCAGGCGATGGCCGATCAAGAGCAGCTGGCGGGCTACGACGATGATGTGACACCCCGGACTGCGGAGCTGCGGGCGATCGAGATCCCGCCCGGTGTTCCCGCCGCGTCTTCTCCGGAGCTCAGAACTCTGGTTGCTGTCGCGGTGGGGGCCATCGTCGTTGCGACGCTCTACATCGCTCAGGAAGTTCTCATCCCCATCACGTTGGCCGTCATGCTGTCGTTCGTCCTCTCTCCGCTTGTTGATCTCCTTGGGCGGATCGGATTGTGGCGGGCCGCCGCGGTCGCGGTGAGCGTGCTCGTCGCGTTGGGAGCCATCGGTCTGATTGGCACTGTGCTCGGGAGTCAGGTCGCCACCCTGGCGGCCGACCTCCCGCGTTATATCGAAGCCGTCGAGACCAAGACGGAGAGATTCCAGGCTCTTGCCACGACCCGCGTCGCGTCAATCACGCGGCTCGTCAGCGGAGGCAAACCTGCGACGGCCCCGGTCGCCGTTCCAGCCGTCCGGCCGCGAGGGGCCAAAACCGATGCGGCCGCTCTTCCTGCGGGCACGCAACAGCAGCCGCTGGTCGTCGAGCTCGCAACGCCAAAGTCCTCGATGCTCGCGGTTGCTCGGGCCGTTATCGAGCCGGTCCTTGGACCGCTCGAGACTACGGTAATTGTGCTGATAGTGGCGATTTTCATTCTGATGCAGCGCGAGGACCTGCGCGACAGGTTCATACGCCTCTTTGGCGCCACGGATCTGCACCGGACGACAATCGCGATGGACGACGCGGGCCAGCGCCTCAGCCGATACTTCGTCTCGCAGCTGGGCGTGAATGCCTGCTTCGGTGTGGTCATCGGCATCGGACTCTGGCTGATCGGAATACCGTCCGCCGCGCTCTGGGGGGTGCTGGCAGGTCTGCTCCGGTTCGTCCCTTACGTCGGGCCGCTGCTGGCGGCGGTTGCCCCGCTGACGCTTGCGGCGGCGGTCGATCCCGGTTGGTGGACAACAATCTACGTGGCGCTGCTGTTCGCGATCATCGAACCTCTGACCGGGTATGTGGTCGAGCCACTTCTATACGGGCACTCCACCGGCCTGTCTCCCATGTCCGTCATCGTGGCCGCCGTCTTCTGGACGTGGATTTGGGGTCCGGTCGGCCTGATCCTCTCCACGCCGCTGACGCTATGCCTCGTGGTCATGGGGCGCCATGTCAAAGCGCTGGAGTTCTTTGACGTCCTGCTCGGCGACAGACCTGCCCTGTCGGAAGTGAACCGCTTCTACCAGCGCACCCTCGCAAATGACCCGGACGAGGCGCTCGATCAGGCCGAGAAGATGCTCGCGGATCGATCGCTCGTCGACTATTACGACAGCGTTGTCCTGCCAGGGCTGAAGCTCGCCGCCGCCGACGAGGCTCGCGGGACGATCAGCCGCCAGCGCGCCGGCGAAATGACACGCTCCATACTCGCCGTCATCGGCGACCTCGAAGAGCATGTCGATGCCACGCACACGGGAACTTCGAATCAGGAGCGGGCAAGACAGGGAACCTCCACCGGGATTGTCGCGTGCGTTGCAGGCCGCGGCCCGTTCGACGATGTCGTGTCGGCGATGCTGGCGCAGCTGTTAGCCCAGCGAGGGGTCGCGTCGCGCACAATCCCCCACACATCTGTCACGCGTGGAATGATCGCGCAGCTGGATGTATCCGCCGTCAAAGTGATCACCGTGTCCTATCTGGAGCTGGGTGGAGCGCCGGCACACCTGCGGTACCTGATTCGCCGACTTCGGCACCGCGCTCCCAACGCGGCACTCATCGCTGGCCTATGGCTCCAGGGCGAGGCGGGGTTGAACGAACCGGAAGCGCAGAAAGCGCTCGGTGCCGATCGGTATTTCGGCTCCATGCGTGAGGCGGTCGACGCGACGTTAGCGGCTTTGAGCGATCCACACGCTTCCGAGCGCGCCCCTTGCGGATGAGCTGGCGCCGTCGAGTCATGTTGTGCAAACCAAGACAGACATTCGCGCCGACAGAGCGCCATGCTCAACAATCACCATGGCCAACGCGATCAAAACGCTCAACACCGTAACCGCTGATGCGGGCGCCGAAGTGCGCCGGCAGGAAGTGCTCCTCAAGACCGGGGCGCTCCAGGACGCGATCCTCAACAGCGCCAACTTCTCCAGCATTGCCACCGACGAGAAGGGTGTCATCCAGCTGTTCAACGTTGGCGCCGAGCGGATGCTCGGATATGCCGCTGCCGACGTGCTCAACAAGATCACGCCGGCCGACATTTCCGACCCGCAGGAACTGATTGCCCGCGCCGACACGCTCAGCGTTGAACTGGGGACGACGATTTCTCCCGGCTTTGATGCCCTCGTGTTCAAGGCGTCGCGGGGCATCGAAGACATCTACGAGCTCACCTACATCCGCAAGGACGGCAGCCGGTTCCCCGCCATCGTCTCGGTCACGGCGTTGCGTAACGACCTGGGCGGGATCATCGGCTACCTGCTGATTGGCACTGACAATACGGCGCGCAAGCGCGTCGAGGCGGAGCAGCAGAAGCTCGATCAGCGGCTTCGTGATCAGCACTTCTACACGCGCTCCTTGATCGAATCGAACATCGATGCCCTGATGACGACCGATGCCGCCGGCATCATCACCGACGTCAACCGGCAGATGGAAGCGCTCACCGGATGCACGCGAGACGAGCTGATCGGCGCACCCTTCAAGAACTACTTCACCGATCCGGAGCGCGCCGCGGCCGGCATCAAGCTGGTGCTGCGTGAAAAAAAGGTCACCAATTACGAGCTGACCGCGCGGGCGCGCGACGGCAAGATGACGGTCGTGTCCTACAACGCGACGACGTTCTACGACCGCGATCGCACGTTGCAGGGGGTCTTCGCCGCGGCGCGCGATATCACCGAGCGCAAGCAGACCGAGCAGATCCTCCAGGAGAAGAATCTCGAACTGGAATCCGCCAAGTCGGTTGCCGAGCAGACCGTCGAACGGCTCGAAGAGGTGGAACAGCTCAAAAAGGGCTTTCTCTCAACCGTCAGTCACGAGTTGCGCACGCCGTTGACCTCGATCCGCGGATCCCTCGGCCTGCTCGCGTCCGGCGCCGCGGGCCCGGTGTCGGACCACGTGCTCGAAGTGGTCGCGCTCGCCGAGCGCAATGCCATCCGGTTGACGACCTTGATTGAAGACATTCTCGATCTGGAGCGGCTCGAGACCGGCAAGCTGGATCTGCACATCACGAGGGTCCCAATTGCCTCGATTCTGCAGCGGGCGATGGAGTCGCTCGCCACCGTCGGCGCACAGAGCGTCACGGTCGAGGCACCGACGGTGTCCTCAGCGATCCATGGCGACGCCGACCGCATCGTGCAAGTGCTGGTCAATCTCCTGTCGAACGCCGTCAAGTTTTCTCCGCCCGGCGGCGTCGTCACCATCGGGGTGACCGTAGATGACGAATGGACAGAGTTCCGTGTCACGGACCATGGCCGCGGAGTGCCCGCCGTTCATCGGCGGGCGATCTTCGAGCGGTTTCGCCAGGTCGATCCGTCCGACGCGCGCGAGAAGGGGGGCGCCGGGCTCGGACTGGCGATCTGCAAATCGATCGTCGAACAGCACGGCGGCAGCATCGGTGTCGACAGCGACGAGGGCGCCGGCAGCGCGTTCTGGTTCCGCCTCGCAACGCACACCGAGGAGACGCGCTCGTGAAGGTGCTGATCATCGACGATGATGCAGATATTCGTTACGTCGCGGCGATGAGTCTCCGTGCCGGCGGCACCATAGACGTTGTCGAGGCCAGCGGCGGCCTCGACGGGGTGCGCAAGGCCCGCGAAGAACAGCCGGACGTCATTCTTCTCGACATGATGATGCCCAGGATGGACGGGTCGCAGACGATCGCCGCTTTGCGGATGCAGCGCGAAACCGCGACGACGCCGGTCATCTTTCTCACGGCAAAAACCATCGGCGCCGAGATTCAGCGCATGAAGGACCTTGGCGCCGCCGGCGTCCTGATCAAGCCGTTCGACCCGCGGACGTTAGCGAACGAGGTCCTTGCCCTCGTGCCGTAGCCATCGTCAGCCGGCGATGCGAAGACGAATGCGCAAGATCAGCTCGCGCAGGTCGATCGGTTTGCTCAAGAAGTCGGCGCCGAGCTTGAGGCCGGCGAGCCGGTGGTGGACACTCGCGCCCGTTGTCATCAGGATGACTGGAATGGCGCTCAGCTCAGGATCCGACTTGAGCAGCCGGCACACCGAATAACCATCGAGCCCCGGCATGGCGATGTCGAGCAGAATCAGCGCCGGCCGCTCGGCCCGCACCCTGTCGACCACGCCCTCGCCGGAACTGAGGGCGATCGGGAGGAATCCCGCGGTGGCGAGCGAGACTCCCAGAATCCTCCGCTGGTCAGCATGATCTTCAGCGATCAGAATCTTGATACCCGTCGCGGGCGCGCGTTGCGGGGCCGCCAGGGCTGGCGCGTCCGCAAGATCATGAGTGAAGGCGCGCCGCATCTTCTCCACGGCCACCCGGGCCAGCGGCGCATCGATAACGCCAGCGCCCAGCAGTCCCTCGAGGTCGAGCGCGCGACGGCTGATGGTGGGAAATCCGATCGTGCCAGGCAGTCCGATGAGCCGGTGCACTCGGGAGGTCAGGTCGGTCCGGGGGGCGCCGGCGGGATCGACGACCGCCTCTTCCAGGAGCGCGCCGATGGCGTCGCAATCGGTAACGAAGCTGGCCACGAAACGAGCGCGGGTCTCGTCAAGCACGCGTGCCAGCTCATCGGAGGCGGGCGGCGGCTGCATAGAATGGGGTGCAAGCGGCTCGGTGGGCATGTGGTCGCCTCTCTCAGTAGTACTCACTGCGATACATTACGAAAAGCGCGCAGCGATGGCTGTTCGAAATTGTACAGGCGAGACGTCGGCCGTGGAGGCGTCGCGCTGAAAAGGCTGCCGCCAGGAGCGGAAGGTGCGGTACGCTAGCCTGTTACCAACAGGAGCATTCATGCTGACCAAGGGCTACGCGGCCACCTCTGCCAACACCCCGCTCGCGCCGTTCGCCTTCGAACGCCGGCTCGCCGGAGACCGCGACGTCCAGATCGCCATCGAGTTCTGCGGCATCTGCCACTCCGACATCCACTTCGCCAGGAACGAATGGGGGATGACCACATATCCGGCCGTTCCCGGCCACGAAATCATCGGCCGCGTGGTCAAGGTCGGCAAGGACGTAAAGAAGGTCCGGGAGGGCCAGCGCGTCGGGGTCGGCTGCTTCGTCAACTCGTGCGGCAAGTGCGGGAGCTGCAAGGGGGGCCACGAGAATTACTGCGAGGTCGGCCCGATCATGACATACGCCAGTGTCGAGCCGGACGGTGTGACACCGACGTTTGGCGGCTACTCGCGGGACATCGTCGTCGACGAGCATTTCGTCCTGTCGATCCCCGAGAAGCTGGACCCTGCCGGAGCCGCGCCGCTTTTGTGCGCGGGGATCACGACGTATTCGCCCCTGCGTCAGGTCGGCCTAAGCAAGGGCTCGCGCGTCGCCGTCATGGGACTCGGCGGCCTCGGCCACATGGGCGTGAAACTCGCCGCGTCGTTCGGCGCCGAGGTCACCGTGTTCAGTCGCTCGCCGGAAAAGGAAGCGGATGCGAGACGGCTCGGAGCGAGCGAATTCGTCCTCACGAACAATCCCGCCGCGCTCGAAGCACTTGCTGGTCGCTACGACGCCATCCTCGACACGATCTCAGCCAGGCATGACCTCACAGCCTCGCTGAACTGCCTGAAGGCGCACGGCACCCTGATCCTCGTCGGCGCTTCGCCGGAGGGAGTCGAATTCAACCCGTTTCCGTTGCTCTTCGGCGGCCGCAAGATCGTCGGCTCCCTGGTCGGCGGCATACCCGAAACCCAGGCAATGCTCGACCATTGCGGCGTGCACGGGATTGTCAGCGACATCGAAATGGTTCGCCCCGATCAGATCAACGAGGCGTTCGATCGCACCGTGCGTGGCGACGTCAAGTATCGCTTCGTGATCGATTGCACGAAGTTCTGACTGCGTGACGATTACAGACGCGGCGGCGATCAACTCAATGGTCGCCGGTCAGACGACCAACCATCCGATTGAATCTGCCGACCATCGCCTGAATCGCGCTCTCCTGCTTAAGCTTCTCTCTTGTTGCGTACCAGATGTCTCTCGTCCCACATTGCAGGCCGCTGGTACGTGTTGAGAAGAAATACAGTTTCATCCCGTCGCGTGAAAGCCACGGGGAGCCGTCGTCGCAGACGCCGTTGACCGGACTTGGCACGTCGATCGAGGTCGGCGGCCAGAGGTCCGAGAGGCTTTCACGGGTTGACGTCCAGATGTCGATAAGGCCCTGTCCGTTGGGGCGATCCGATGTGATGAATGCCTCCAGCCCATCTCTCCGGATGAAGATGCGCGTGTCGCGCGCCGCGCTGCTGAACTCCCGCACCAGCTCTCCTGGCCGGAAGTAACCGTCTTCCCCGACAACGCTGGCATAGACGTCCAAGTCCTTCGGGGGCCCGGGACGGTTGCTGCCATAAAACAGCGTGACCTGTCCGCCTCTAGGATTCTCGAAGAGCGCCGGCGCGATTTCGGTTGCGCCTGTGTTGACCGTTCCGCCGGTTTCCACACATCCGAGATTTACTGGCGGATCCCAATCCGGCGAACGCCTGTCATGACGTCGTGTCATCCAGATATCGCCAGCCCCGCAGCCGCCCGAACGAGTGCTATGGAAGAACATCACGTGCTCGTCGGACGAAAGCACGGCGAGGGAGTCCTCAGCACCGGTATTGAGGGCAGACAGATTCGTGGGGGTTTCCCAGGGATCATCGAGCGAAGCGCGTGTGGTCAACCACAGGTCGTAATTTCGAACGCCTCCGGGTCCTGGAACGCCTCCGGGACGATCCGAAGTGAAGTACATGGTCAACTCGTCGCGCGAGAGGATCGCGTATGTGTCGTTGTAATCGGCTGTGTTCACTGGGGCTCCGACGTTGAAGACACCGGTCCAGTCGGCATAGACCTCCGCGCCTTGCGGTGAAGAGCCAGGAGCCGCCAGGTACCACGCAAGCAGGCAAACCATCAGAGATCGCCTCATGAGTCCTCCTCTGAAGAACTAGAACGCTT
>Ga0070670_100001454_pt1 | contig 19038 bp, 17 predicted proteins | sample KBSS63metaG_FD_64665 | JGI IMG/M metagenome (GOLD analysis project Ga0070670, IMG submission 64665) | Switchgrass rhizosphere microbial communities from Kellogg Biological Station, Michigan, USA - KBS S6-3 metaG | ecosystem: Host-associated > Plants > Roots > Rhizosphere > Soil ... | reverse complement strand
GTTTGGCTATTTGCCGGGCATGCTGTGGATTCTGATCGGAGCAACGTTAGGCGGCGGCGTGCACGACATGATTGTGCTCTTCGCTTCCGTGCGTCGGCGCGGCAAGACGCTCGGCCAGATGGTGAAGGAGGAAATCGGAAGCGCGGTGGGAACGCTCGCGCTTATTAGCGTTCTCGCCATCATGGTGATCTTGCTCGCCGTTCTCGCTCTTGTCGTGGTGCAGGCGCTGGCCAAGAGCCCGTGGGGCGTTTTCACGATCGCGATGACGATTCCGATTGCTGTCATCATGGGCATCGGTTTACGCAGCGGCCGGGTCGGGGTCTTCTGGATAACGATTTTCGGATTGTTTGGCCTGCTCTTCTCTGTCTGGGGCGGGCAATTTCTGGGGCAATATCCAGGGCTCGAAAGCTGGTTTCGTTTCGACCAGAAATCGCTCGCCTGGGCGCTGATGCTTTACGGCTTTGCCGCCTCCGCGTTGCCGGTTTGGTTGCTGCTCACCCCGCGTGATTATCTCAGCACTTTTTTAAAGCTGGGCACGGTCGCCGCACTGGCGATTGCGGTCATCGTGATTCATCCCGCCCTCCAAATGCCGGCCTTGACCCGCTTCGTCGATGGCACGGGACTCGTTTTTGCCGGGCCGGTCTTTCCCTTCGTCTGCATCACCATCGCCTGCGGCGCGGTCTCCGGATTTCACTCGCTCATTGCGTCTGGCACGACGCCGAAAATGATCGAGAGCGAGACGCGGATTCGCGACATCGGTTACGGCGCGATGGTGACGGAGATGATGGTCGCGCTGATGGCCCTCATCGCCGCATCGGTCCTTCCACCCGGGCAATATTTTGCGATCAACGCCAAGGGGACGCCGAGTGAAGTAGTGGCGACGGTTTCGGCGGCCGGATTTCCCGTGACCGAGCTGGAGATGGAGCGACTCGCGACCGAATTAGGCGAGAGCACGATGTTCGGGCGCGCGGGCGGGGCGCCGACTTTCGCGGTCGGCATGGCGCACATGTTTTCGCGCGTCACCGCCAGCCCAACGGCGCTTGCGCTTTGGTATCACTTCGCAATCATGTTTGAAGCGCTTTTCATCCTCACCACGCTCGATGCCGGCACTCGGGTCGGGCGCTTCCTTTTGCAGGATTTGCTGGGGCAGGCCTGGCGTCCACTCGGCAATACCCGTTCCTGGAGCGCCAATATTGTTACGAGCGCCCTGCTCGTTGCGGCGTGGGGCTGGTTCCTTTACCAAGGCGTGATCGATCCGTTAGGCGGGATCAATAGTCTTTGGCCGCTCTTTGGCTTGGCCAATCAACTGCTCTCCGTCATCGCCCTTTGCCTCGGGACGACGATCCTGATCAAGATGGGCAAGGCCCGTTACATCTGGACCACGCTCGTGCCGCTCACCTTCATGATCGTGGTCACCTTCTCCGCCGGTTATCTCAAGGTCTGGTCCCCTGATCCGCGGCTCGGTTTTCTGAGCGGCGCCAATATGCTCGATGCGAAAGTCGCGGCCGCGCCGACCAACCTGGATTTTGCGCGGCAGGCGTTCATTTGGCGGATTGACGCCTTTGTCGCGCTCGCCTTCCTCGTGCTCGTGTTCCTGATCGTGGCCGGCTGCGCGTGGCAATGGTGGCGGCTCCTGCGCGGGACGAAGCCGGTCGTGCTGCACGAAAGCGAATTCGTCCCGCTCGCGCGCGTCGCGAATCGTTAGGCAGCGATGCGCGAAAAGGAAATGCTGGAGGTCGTCGCGGCGCTCACCCGGCAGCCCACGGCCCCGTTTCGCGAGGAGGCGGTGCGAGCGGAGATTGAGGCCCAGTTGCGAAAATGTCCGCACGTAAAATTCGAACGCGACGCGTTCGGAAATGTGATCGCGCATTACCGGTGCGGGCGGCGCAAGGCGGAGTGGGCTTTTGCCGCGCACATGGATCATCCGGGCTGGGTCCGGGACAAAAGCGGCGAGATGAAATTTCTCGGATCGGTCCCGGAGGAGCGTCGCCAAAATCCGAAAACGAAGTCGTTTGGCGATTTTGCGATGTGGGATTTGGAGCCGTTTGAGATTCGCGACCGGCAGATTTATTCGCGCGCCTGCGACGATCTGCTCGGCTGCGCGGAAATCATCTGCATTTTTCGCGAATTGGAAACCGCAGGCGCCGATGCCCACTGCGTCGGACTCTTCACCCGGGCGGAAGAGGTCGGTTTCGTCGGCGCGATCAGGCTCGCGCAGGCGCGAGTCCTGCCGCGCAGCCTGACGATTCTCTCGCTGGAGACGAGCACGCCGCGCGGCACGGCGGAAATCGGCAAGGGGCCGATCGTGCGGGTGGGGGACAAGGTTTCCACTTTCGACGGACCCTCCACGACGCGACTCCTCAGCGTCGCAGCGGAGGAAAAAATTCCGGTGCAGCGCTGCCTGCTCGATGGCGGGACTTGCGAGGCGACCGCTTATCAGCTTTACGGCTACACCTGCGCGGCGGCCAGCCTGGCGCTAGGGAATTATCACAACGTCACTCCCGCAGGAACGATCGCAGCAGAGTATGTCGCGATCGACGATTTCATTGGGATGGTACGGCTTTGCCTGGCACTCGTTAGGGAACGGGGGACTAGCGATCCGCAAAAGGTACTGCGGCAGAAGCTGGAAGCAAACGCGAGCAGCTATCGCGCATTTTTCGGAGCAAAGTAGCTCGCAATTACCATTCAGCATCGAGCCGCACGCCGCGGTTCTCGCGGATGAAGGCGGCGCCGACGATGACGGTCGCCGTCGCTATGATGATCGGGTAGGCAAGGCCCATGTAATTATTGTCCGTCTGCGCGACCAGCGCCGAGGCGATGAGTGGCGTCAATCCCCCGAGCACTCCGATGCCGAGATGATACGGCAGCGACATCGCGGTGTAACGGATGCGGGTCGGAAAGAGCTCGACCAGAAAAGCCGCAAGCGGCCCATAGGTCATGGTTCCGAACAACATTTGAAATGAGACGAGCGCGACAAGGATTGGGAAGTTGAGGGGTGAGGAGAAGTGCAGCAGGCCCTGATAGACCGGGATGAAGAAAATCGCCGCGAGGGCGCAGCCGGCGAGGATGACGGGTTTGCGTCCCACGCGATCAGAGAGGGCGCCGAAAAGGACGTAGAACGGCGTCGTCAGGACGAGGGCCCAGGCGAGAATTTGATTGGCGGTGGCAAACTCGATGCGTGCCACCTTTTGCAAAAAGAAAAGTGCGTAAAACTGCCCAGTATACCAAACGACGCCGTGTCCGGCGACCGCGCCGAAGAGCGCGATCAGGCCGAGACGCAGGTTCGCCTGGTTGAGAAAACTCTCGCGCAGTGGATTGGCCGAGAGTTGGCCCGCGGATTTGACCTGCGCGAAGAGCGGAGATTCGGCCATGCGCGCGCGGATGTAGTAGGAGAGCAAAACGAGTAGAATCGAAAGGAGAAACGGCACGCGCCAGCCCCAGGCGGCAAACTCGACCGCGCCGAGCTGGCGTTGCGCAAGGAGAATGAGACCGAGCGACAGGAGCAAGCCGAGCGTCGCGGTGGTTTGCAGCCAGCCGGTAAAGAAACCGCGGCGCGCGTCGGGCGAGTACTCAGCCACGTAGGTCGCGGCGCCGCCGAATTCTCCGCCGACAGAAAGACCTTGCAGGAGCCGGAGCAAGACGAGGAGCACAGGCGCGAGCAGGCCGATGGTTGCGTAGGTCGGAAGCAGGCCGATCGCGAAAGTGGAGCCACCCATCAGCAGCAGTGTGAGGAGGAAAGTGTATTTGCGCCCCATGCGATCGCCCATCCAACCGAAGACGAGCGCGCCGAATGGGCGCACGATAAAGCCCGTGGCAAACACTGCGAGGGTCGAGAGAAAAGCTGCGGTCGGATGGCCGCGCGGAAAAAAGTGCGTCGAGATGATACTGGCGAGGCTGCCGAAAAGAAAAAAGTCGTACCACTCGATGAGAGTGCCAGCCGAGGCCGCGCCGATAATTTTCCAGAAGCTCTTCGTGGGCGGTTCGGCCATTCCTGGGCAGTATCATCGAAAGCGCCGCAAGCGCTCAAGAGAAACGCCGCGAGAAGATTTGCGACCCGGGCCAGCTCAGGAAAATCTTGCGAGCCTCGTTGTGAGCGGTCGCGTCGCCTCCGGCGTGAATCGGTCAGCTATTTGCGGCGCAAAGGCACCACGATTTCGTTGTCTTGGTAAACCAGGATAACCTGTCCGTCTTCGATCGTCCGCAGGGTGACTTCGTAGATTTGGCCGCCAAACTGAAGGCCAAACTTTTGACCTTCCTGCATCGGTTTGCCATTGAGAATGGCGAAGCGCTGATCTAATCCCATCGTTACGGAGGTCAGGGAGAAGGAATGGGCCGTCAGGTCCGGGCCCACTCCGGTGTTCCCCACCTTCGGCCCGGGTTTTTTCCAACCGATTGGCCAAAAGGGATCACGTTCGTTAGGCGCGGCGTCGAAAACCGATTTGTGCTTTAATTCGATCGTCGTCACCTTTTCTCCGGCGCGGACGCTGGTCAGGAGCAGGCCGGTGAGGCAAATAGCGAGCAGCAGTGGTTTCATTTCTTTAGCAGGACCGTTTGGACAGAGAGTGCAACCTGTTGATACTGCGGCTGGTCCGGGATGGCGCGAATCGAAAGCTTTTGCACGGAAAGTAACGCTTCCGTGTTTTCCAACTGTGCGATCGCTTTGCCAAGGACGTCGTATTCACTTTGCGGCAGATCGACAACCCAGGAATCGCGTAGCCAGTTGGACAGCTCGGGTTGCGGGAAGTCTCCGCTCGATTCGAGGCGGACGGTCGCCTTGTCGATGTCGTGGCTACTGAAAAAGGTCTTCATTTTGGGTGGGAACCAGGCGATGGGCGCGCCTTCGGCGGTGGTTCGCTTGAACGCCTCGTAGCGGCCCGTCGCTTCCTTGGCCTGGGCCTCGAGATTGTCGGTCTTTTTCATCTCGTTCTTCGAGGATGAGGTCTTTTCCTGCACCTCCACGATTGTCCTGGCCATTGACTCGCGACTCCGGTTGAGCGGCCCGAGGAAGAAATTGAAATAGCAATAGATCAGACCGATAAAGCCGATGGTGCTGAGGATGATTTTTTGAATCTGATCCTTGTTTAGTTTTGTCGGCATCATTTCGATTTCACGGCCTCCCGGGTGGGCTCGCTGCTTTTGGATGCTTCGGCCTGTTTCTGCTCGAAGGTAAGATTCAAAACGAAGCGGGCGCTGGCAGTCGGCATGCCGCTCAGGTTCGCGAGCGTGTCGAGGTCTTCCAGGTTTTTGAAGGTCACCTTGACGTTGCTATACTTCTTCTCCAACTGCTCGATCAGGAGCTGGCGGAGATCTTCAGCGGCGGCGCGCGGTTCGCGGGCGGCGGCGACGCCCTCGAGCAGGACCGTGACCGAGTGGTCGGACGCGACGATACCGCCGTCGAGGGTAGTGATTTGCACGTTGGGCGCGACGCAATGCGAGATGGTGGCGAGGAAGGGCGCCCAGTAAAAGCGTCCCTCGATCAGGCCGTCGAGTACCTTGGTGCTGTCAATAATCTGGCGCAGTTCGGTCGCGCGGGCTTGCGCGGCGGTGACTTTCGGCTCGACTCGTTGCCATTCGGCCTGGGCGGCATTGAGCTGGCTCTTAATTTGGAGGGTGCGGTAGGCATTCCAGCCGTAGTAGATGAAAAGGATTGCGCCGAAAACGCAGAGGGCCAGCACGCCGAGCTTGAGCGGATCGCGTTTTCGCTGGCGCTCCTGGGTGATTTCTTCGTGAAGGAGATTAAGTTGCAGGGCCATCGTTAGGCGACTTTCAGGTAGGAGATGGCTGCGCCGCAGGCGACGTTGAGTGAGACGAATTCTTTCGCGAGCGCCTGGCGTTTCGCCGCCGGCAGCGCGACCTCACAAGTCTCAAGAGAATCCCAGATCTCGCAGGGCAGACCCAACTCGTCGCTCAGGGTTTGCAAAATCATTTCCGTCTTGGCCATTCCGCCGGAGACGAAAATCCGATGGATGCTCTCTTCGTACTGGCCCTCGAAAAATCCAATGGAATTGCGTACCTCGTGGGCGAGATCGAAGAGCGAGTTGTGGCAGGTCTCAGCCATCCCGGCGTCGCCCTCTTGCATGAGGACGCGGGCGGTCTCGGCGCTGACGGCGCCGTCCGCGATCAAGGCTTCGCCGAAAAGCTTTCCGCCGTAGTCGACGCTGCGCACGAGCATCAGCTCAGTGCGACGCCCGATCAGCACGGTGCTTTGCCGGTGCCCCATGTCGAGGAGGAGGAAAGATTCGTTGGCGAAGATTTCCGGGTAAGCGAACTCGAAGGCATTGAAGGAGCAGATGGGCGCGAGTTGCAAAACGCCGGCGGTCGTCTTGGTGCTGGCGATGGCTTCGGAAATCCGTTTGACGGTCGGGCGCAACATTCCACCGACGAGGTAGCGGGTTTTGCCCGAGCCTGTGCCCAGGCTTTCCATCGCGCTGCCATCGGGCGCCACGCCGGCGAGGGCGACAGCCGAGACCGGTGCGCAATCGAGCACGAAGTCCTTGCATTCCTGGTTCAGGACCGCGAGGCCGTTGAGCCGGAGCGCACTGCGAAGTAATTCAACCGGTGTGTTAGGTTGTTCGATGATGCGCAGGATGCTGTCGGGATCGGAAACTGCGACGGCGCAGTTGCGGGCGCTGCCGCCGAGGTCTTTCAGAAGCAGTTTTAGCTGTTGCGCCAATTCCTCGACGTCATTGATCGCTTCGGGCACGGCGCGCGCGGCGTAGTTCGTTAAGACAAAGCGATGATCGCCCTTGCGTTGCAGGACCACGCTCTTGAAGACGTGTTTCCCCAGATCGATGCCGATGACTGAATTCGCGCGTTTGGCCATGGTCGTGCGCTTGTTAAAGCGAAAACCGTGCCTGCCGCGGCCGGTTTGCAATATTTCCGCGCCCCCTTTTGGTGACGCTCGACTCAGGCCGCAACCGAGCGGCGATAACCAAAGAATCCGCGCAACTTGATCATGCGCGCCACCTCCGGCGGCACCATGTTTTCCCAGGCTGGATCGTCCGCGCGCATTTTCGCAAGCACACCGGGCGGAAAAATTTTCAGGTAGGCGCGCTCGTAATTTTCGATTTCGCGAATGTAGCCGTTATCGATCAGGTACTGATAAAGATGGCGCAAGTTAGGCGCGACTTCGAGCTGCGTGGCGGTTAGGAGCTGGCCGCTCTGCTCATCTTCCATAGGATAGACGAGCAGTTTGAGTCCGCCCTTGAACATCCGGCCGAGCGCTTCAAGGATGCCGCCTTCTAGGTTGGCGTAATATTTTTCGTCAAAAATCTCGCCCAGGCTCGGCAGGCCCATGACGAGCGCAACCAGCTGGTTGGTGTAGCGCGAGAGATAGCCGGCGAGCCGATAATATTCGCCAAACTTTGAGATCAAGACCGTTCTGCCTAACGAACCGAGAATATCGACTCGGGCCAGAAAATCCGCGTGATCGAGCGCGCCTTCCGCAAGCAGGTTCTCCAGTGTCATCTCCATTAGAACAACCAGGTCCTCTTCTTTCGCTTCCGGCTGCTGCAGGTAAAATTTTCGCGCTCCTTCCAGCATGTCGTTCGTGGCGTACGTCACGGGCCGGAAACTACCGCGCTCCACGATGATTGCTTTCTTGTGCAGGATCTCGGCCGGCTGGACCGATTCCCCGTCGGCCGTAAACATGACCGCGTCGGTTAAACTCTGGCTGACCAGTTGCAGACTCATGAGCCGGTTGTCCACCGCCGCAAAGGCCGGCCCGGAGAACTTGATCATGTCCACCTGAATCCGGCCGGACGGAAGATTTTCGATCAGGGAAGCGATCAACTTTTCCGGCACATGCTCATAGAAAGCCCCGTAGATCAGGTTCACTCCGATGACCCCGAGCGCTTCCTGCTGATCGACATTGGCTTCGTCGAGCATCCGCACATGGATGATGATCTCACTCGGGTCGCCCCGGTATGCGGATTGGAAGCGCATCCCGAGCCAGCCGTGCGACTCGTTATGCTGCTTGAAACTGCGGGCCGCGACGGTGTCGGCAAAAACGAAAAAGGTCCGCTCGTCGCCCATCGTTTGGTCGAGCCGTTCGATTAGGAGGCGGTACTCTTTGTCGAGCATTGTCTTAAGCCGGGCGCGGCTGACATAGCGATCGGTCGCGCCGTAAATGGCGTCGCTGAATTGCATGTCGTAAGCCGACATTGTCTTCGCGATCGTACCCGATGCACCACCGACCTGGAAAAAACGTCGGGCCACTTCCTGTCCCGCGCCGATCTCGGCAAACGTCCCATAGCGTTTCCGATCGAGATTGATCTGGAACGCTTTCTTGTTCGTTCCGATGTCCATCTCCGCGTTCATGGATTCAAGATGAAAGGCTTTGCCGCTCTTCTCAACCGCGGCTGGGATTTTCACCGCCGAGAGCGCAGAGGCCGCAGAGAAGACCAGGAATTCAGATTTCCTGTGTTTCTCTGCGGCCTCTGCGGTAAGACAAATCTCGCCGTCCTGCAGTTGCTATAACCGCACCATCTCAGCGCTCCGCGTCGGGATCCAGCCTTGCAGATCGTTAGGCAAATCGGCGTAAATCCAATCGCCCCGCGTGTCGAGAATTCGGACCTCGCTTCCCGGCGGGAGGAGAAGCACGGTGTTCGCGCTTTCCGCCGTGGCAATGCGGGCCTGGACATTTTTTCCGATTACGATCGCGACGTTGCGTCCGCTTCGTCCTTTCTCGAGCGCGTAGACCGCGCCGGCCGCGCCGACACAAACCGTGCCCGACAAGACCAGCGCGAAAATCCAAACCACCGCACGGCGCTGCGCGAAACAAAGTCCGCAGAAAATTGCCACGCTTGCCCAAAACGCAGTCGCGCCGAGCCAGGCATACTGGTTTCGCGTGAGGTAATCGAGATGCTCTTCGACCCGGTTTGGCGCCAGTTCAAGAGCGCGTGCCTGGTCGCGCGCCAGTCGCAAGTTCGCCTTCGCCTCGGGTTGGCTCGGATCGAGCGCGAGGGCGCGTTCGTAGTTAAGAATGGCGCGTCCCCGGTCCCCGGCCCGGAAATAGGCGTTGCCGAGGTCATAAAACAAACTCGCGCTCCATTGTCGATTTTTCACGAGCGACTCGTAGCCCTTGATCGCGGCCGAAGAATTTCCGGCGGCAAAATCTGCGTTGGCCTTGGCGAAAGTGGCGTCGGCTTGCGCGCGGGCCGCCGGTGCAATGCTGAGGCAGAATGCAGCCGCGGCGAGCAGGATGGAAACTGGAGCACGCATCTCAGGTCAGGCTCTCGATTAATTCCAAGACTTCGCGCTGCGTTTCGGCGGCGACGGCGCTGTTTCCATTTTCCCGCCCGCTGTAGCGCAGCTCATAGCTGCGTCGAAAAAGCTCACGCATCCGGTCACTTTTCTCCTCCGGCAAATCGAAAGCCGCGGCGGCCGTCTCGGCGTCGACCGCATTGGGTTCGATTCGGCCACTGCGGGAGGCGAGCGCGGTTTTGAGCTGGACCACCCGCAACGCTTCCGCGAAATATTTGTCGGGCGGATCGTTCGCCTGCCGCAGTTTGCGTTGCAGTTCCGCGGTTTCCTGTGCCCAGGCCGCGCGCCGCACTCCCTCGCGATTTTGCAGGCGGCGCTTGCGCATTTCGAAACCGAAGAAACCGATCAGGCCAAGCAACGGGACGGCCTGTGCCGCCCAAAAAACCGGCTGCCGAAAAACCGGCGTGAAAGTCATTCCCCAGCCGCTGTGCTCGGTGAGCTGATAAAGAATATCCTGGCTCTGCGGCGCGGCCGTGGGGCGGGCCAGCGCCGGCGGCGGCGTGGTCGCGGCGCTCGCGATTCCTGGAGTTGCGGCCGGCGCGGTGCCGCCTTCGACCACTACCGGGAGCGAATCTCCCTTCAGCGTGACGTAACTTTCCTTCAATGGATCGAAGTAGGAAAAGAGGAGCGGGGGCACCATTTTTTTCTTTTCGTTAGGCGTGAGCACCATCTCGAAGCTCTTCGTGCCGCTGATCCCAATGTCGTCGTTCGCCTTGAAACTCGAGCCCGGCGGATAAGTGTGCCAGCCGCGATCGCTCTCCAGCACCGGCGCCATGACCCGATCGAAATTGCCGCGACCGGTGATGTTCGCCGTCACCGTGAGCGGATCGCCCACCTGAACCGTCTTTGGTTTGACTTCGCTCGTGAGATTGAAAATTCCCACCGCGCCGGAGAAACTGGCCGGCGCGTTGGGCGGCAGGGGCTTGACCTCCAGGGGCACCGGCTGACTCTTCAGGGCGACGATGCGCCGTTCGGACCCGCCCGAAAACGGGCTGTTGAAAAAGGGATCGTTGAAAGGGTCGTCCATCCCGAAAATATCGAAAGGCGAGCGCGGCCGGTTTCCGCCCCGTCGCGGGACCGTCACGACGGCCTTGGCTTCAACCGGGCCAATTTCGAATTTTCCACTGCGTGCCGCAGTAATCGCCGTCTTGTAGGTCAGAATATCGTAGGCCTGTCCGTTGATTCGCTCCAGGGTCTGTTCGGGTCGCGCGAGGGGTTGAACGGTGAAACCCTGGGCGCTGATTTGAGGGGGCTCGCCCATTTGCGGCGCCGCCCGTTGGTTGAAGCCGAGGCGCACCTCCGCCGGAACAATTTCGCCGACATAGGCGGTTGTCTTCGGAATGACCAGTTCGGCGAAAACGAGCCTCTTCTCATCGATCATTCCGCCCCGATTGTTACCGCCGCCGCGGCGCGAGGTGGTTGTCCCGTCGTCGTTAGGCGCGACGTTCAGGGTGAGGGCCGGGGTGCGAAGATTGCCATTGCTCGTCCGTACGACCTGGGGAGGAATGGTGAATGTCCCGGCCTTGAGCGGGAGAATCGTATAAGTGTAAACGAAACTATATGTGAATCGAAAGTTGCGGCCTTCCATCAGCTGCTGCTCGCCGGTGGAACGAATATCGAGGCCGTCAACGGCGATGTCTCTGGGTGGAGTCGCATTGCGATCTCCCGTTACTTTGATCTGCAACTGCACTGGCCCGTCCACTTCTGTCTCCGAGTTGCTCAGAACGGCAGTCACGGTCGGCGCATCGGCGCGGAGCAATGGCGTTCCCGCCCAAGCGAGAAAAGCGATCAGAAAAATTCGTCGAAACATCGTCATTTCCATCAGCCATCAACGCTCAACCATCAACTGCGCTCACCAGTCGTTATAGACAGGACGCACGCGCTTGTGTTCATCAAGCTGCACTTTCTGCTCCTCGTCCTTCATCGATTCCAGAAGCGCCGCCGCTTGCTTCGGGCTCATCTCGCCTTCCTTCTCCGGTTCTCCTTCAGCCACTTGCGCGGCCGGTGTTTCCCGGGGCTTTTCCTCGTTCGCGCCTTTGACGTCGCCGGTTAACGGCTTGCTCGGCGTGCCGTCCGGGCTCGGACTGGGTTGTTCGCCGTTTTCGTTTCCATTCTCGTCTCCTGAGCCGGGAGTTGGCGATGGCGTTCCTCCATTTCCGGGTGTCGGCGAATTTTCCGGCTGCTCGCTGGGACCAGGCGAAGGAGTGGGGGATTGGCCCGCGCCTTCCTGCTTATCTTCTTCCCCCGGTGACGGACTCGGACTCGGCGTTGCGGTTGTGGTGGGGGTCGCTGACCCCGGTCGGGTGGGTGATGGAGTTGGTGTCGGAGTCGGCGATTGCTCTTTCTGCTCAGATTTCTGACCATTGCCAGAACCTTCCCCGTTCTGCGATTGCGACTGCTGCTGCTGCTGGTCTTTCTGATCGTTCTTTTGCTGCTGTTTGTTTTTGTCGTCCTGCTTTTGATCCTTTTTCTGATCTTTCTGCGGCGAGGGCGAAGGGGAGGGTGATGGACTTGGTGGCGGTTTTTGTTCCTGCTTTTTCTTTAGCTCCTCGATCTTCCTCTTAACGTACTCGTAGTTGTCTTTGGCGTTTTTGTTTTGCGGTTCAGCCTTGAGCGTATCCTCGTAATGCGGGAGCGCGCTTTCCCAGTTAGAGAGTTTTTTCTCATCGCTTTTTTCGGCCGCGCCGCGCTCGTAAAGCGTGTTTCCGAGATTGTAATGACTCTCGCTTTGCAGATGCGGATTTTGCGAAAGGAGCGCCTGACTGAAGGACTGCAATGCCTTGTTGTAGTCCTTCATTTTATAAGCCGACGCCCCCGCATCGAAATGGATGCGGTCGCTTTGCCGGGCGCCGGGGTTTTCCTGGAGCGTTTTTTCAAAATGCTCGTAGGCCTCGGGGAATTTCTGCTGCTCGTACAATTCCAGACCCTCCGAAGCGGCCTGTGCCCAGGAGGCAGTGAAAAGAAAAATGGCGGCTGCCGCCGCCGTAGCGAGGGGCTTTTGCGCCGGCGCGCGGGGCGCAGTCGGTTTCAAGCCCTTGCGGTCATTAATCAAGAGCGCGATGGCGAAGAAGAAAATCGCCGCCGCCAGCGGCCACTCGTAGCGCTCGATCGGTCGGCGCGACAAACGGGCGTTGATGTCCGCCACCTGCATTTTGCCGAGGCCGTCGGTGATGAGCTGCTGCATGGTGCGCGGCCCGTTTTCGAGATGGAGATAAAATCCGCTCGCGGCCTTGGCGACTTCGCGCAGGCGGGTTTCATCTAGCTTCGACTTGACCACTTCCCCCTTGGCGTCTTTGACAAAAGCCGTTCCGCCATTGTCGCTCGGAAGTGGAATAAGCGAACCACTCGTCGTGCCGACGCCGACCGTGAAGATGTGCACGCCCGCTTCGGCCGCTGCTTTCGCGGCCTGAACCGCGTCGCCGCTCAGCTCTTCGCCGTCGGTGAAGATAATAAGGGCGCGATTGCCCGTGGCGGACTTACCAAAGGTGCGGGTGGCGAGCGCGATCGCGTCGGAAATGTTGGTGCCGCCTTCCGGGATGATCTTGGTGTCGAGATCGTTGATCGAATCGACCGCCGCGTCGTAGTCGATAGTGAGGGGCGCCTGCAGAAATGCTTTGCCCGCAAATGCGATCAGGCCGACGCGATCGCCCTGGAGCGCGTTGAGCAAATCCTGGGTCGCCAGTTTTACCCGCTCGAGGCGATTGGGCTGGACGTCGTTCGAGAGCATGCTGCGCGAAACGTCGACCGCAAGGAGAAGGTCGAGTCCTTTGCGCTTCACCTCATCGTAAGCGTAGCCCCAGCGCGGACGCGCCAGACTGACGATAACAAGCGCGAGAACGAGAAGGAGGAGGAAGAAGCGGAAAATGCGCCGGCCGCGATTCACTGTTCCGGCGAGTTTCGGGAGCAGGCGCGCCGCCACGAATTGCTGAAGTTTTTCGAGGCCCCGCTGTTCCGCGCGCGCGAAGAAAAAGGCCAGCGCCGGCAGGACCAGCAAACCCCAAAGCCAAATTGGAAAGCCAAAGCTCATGAGGCGGATTCCCCCAATCTGGGAGAGGCCTTTGTGCCCCGATCCCCAGTGTCATCGCCGCTCCGCGGGACGCAAAGGCCCGTCCTACATTTCTCAAACGTGATCATGGCAACTTTTTCCAAATCGTTTGCGACAACAGGAGCTCCGCCAGCAAAAGGCCTGCGCCCGCCATGAGGCAGGCGGGAAAAAGATCGCGATACTGCTGATATTTTTTTACCGAGACGGTCGACTTCTCCATCTTGTCGATGTCGTCGTAAATTTTCTCAAGCGAATCGGTGTCGGTGGCGCGGAAGAACTGGCCACCGGCGATTTTCGCGACCTCCGTCAAGCCCGCTTCGTTGAATTGTACCCGCTGATTCTGGTAGATGATGTTGCCCGCCACATCGGTAACCGGGCGACCGTTGGAGGGATCAAATATCGGCACGGGTGCGACCCCATTAATGCCGGCGCCGATTGCGTAGAGCTGAATTTTGAGCGCCTTGATCGCTTCCGCAGCGGTGTTGGGCGGAATCTTCCCGGCATTATTTTCGCCGTCGGTCAGGAGAACGATGGCACGGCTTTTCGATTTCTTGTCGGTCAGGCGATTGGCCGCCGAAGCCATGGCCGAGCCGATCGCGGTGCCGTCTTCGACCAGGCCGATGCGCACCCGTTCGAGATTTTGCAGGAGCCAATCGTGGTCCAGCGTCAGCGGACTCACGACGTACGGCCGCCCGGCAAACGCAATTATCCCCACCCGATCGTTAGGCCGGGCTTCGATGAATTTTCGTGTTACTTCGCGAATCGCGTCGATCCGCGTGGCTGATTCTCCGCCGACCGTGAAATCCTTCGTCAACATCGAGCCGGAAACGTCAAGCACGACCATGATGTCGATCCCGCTCGCTTCCACTTCGGTCAGGCTTTTGCCGAGTTGCGGCCGGGCGAGCGCGAACATCAAAATGGCGAGCGCGAGATAAAGCAGGCCATGCATGATGCGGCCCGCGCGCGAGGTGCTCCGTTTGCCGAGGGAGCGCAAGGTGGAGGTCGACGAAAAAACCAGCGCGGCGGCCGCCCCGCGCTGCCCACGCAACCACGCCAGTAGCGGGACAAGGAGGAGAAGCAGAAGCAGCCAGGGGCGTGCGAAGGAAAAGTGCCAGGGCGAATTGGGCGAGAGAAAATCAGGCAGCTGCAAGCGCGCCTCCTTTCACAAACCGCTCCGCTTCATCGAGCAGAAGCCGGCTGTCTTCCCGGGTCGCGTCGTAGCGCGCGAACTTGATCAGGTCGCAACGATTGAGAAAATCCGTCAGTAGTGTTTGCTCATCGCCGGTAAAGGACGTCGCCGCGAGCGCGTTCAGAAATTCGACCGAAGTCTGGCGTGTGACCGGCAATTCATATTGCTCGGTCACGTAGCGCCGCAAAATATCCGAGACGCGGATGCTGAATTGATAGGGTGTGAGCTTTTCGATTTCCGTCTCGGCCCGTGCGAGGAGATCGAGCGCCCGTTGTCGCGGCGTCGGCACAACCACCGGGCGACTGCGCCAGCGTTTTACCAGCCAATAGGTGAGACCAGCGAGTAACAGGACCGCTGCCACCGCGCAGAAAATCATCCAGGGCTGAAGGAGGAAATAATCCACCGGCCCGGTGATGTCGTGAAACTCTTCTGCGGCCAAAATCTGCATCGGCTTTGCCTAACGACGCGCCATGCGGCGTTCGCGTTGTTTGAAAAACGACCGCAAGGCCGGCAGATAATCGTCACCCGTGCGGAGCGAGATGGTGTCGATGTTGTTGCGGCGCAAGGTGTGGGTGGTTTCGGCCTGCCGGGCTCGCGCCGCTTCGCTGAAACGGGTGCGAATCTGGCGGTCGCCGGTGTTGATTTCGATCTGCTCGCCGGTCTCGGCGTCTTCCAGGGTGATGAGGCCAATGTCGGGCAGCACTTCTTCGCGCTCGTCGTCGATCCGGATGGCGACAAAGTCGTGGCGCCGGCTCGTGATGGTGAGGGCGCGCGAAAAATCTTCCGCCTGAAAATCGGAGATGAAAAATACGACCGAGCGCCGGGTCACGACGTGGTTCAAATAATCGAGTGCCAGACTTGGCAGGGTGCCGCGTCCCTGCGGTTCGAAGTAAAGAATCTCGCGGATCAAGCGCAGCGTGTGCGAGCGACCTTTCTTGGGTGGAATGAAAAGCTCAACCTGATCGGAAAACAGCACGAGCCCGACCTTGTCGTTATTGCGAATCGCGCTGAAGGCGAGCAGACACGCGACCTCTGCGGCCAGCTCTCTCTTTGATTGCACCGCGCTGCCGAAATTTCCCGAGGCGCTGACGTCGACCACGAGCATGACGGTTAGCTCGCGTTCTTCGGTGAATTTCTTGACAAAAGCGTTGCCGAGACGCGCGGTCACGTTCCAATCGATTGCGCGAATTTCATCTCCCGGCTGGTATTCGCGCACGTCCTCGAAATTCATCCCGCGACCCTTGAAGACGCTATGGTAATCGCCCGCGAAAGCCGACTGCACGAGACCTTTGGTCTTGATCTCGAGGACGCGGATTTTCTTGAGGATTTCGGCGGGAGTTTGCCGGGTGTCGTTCATTTTAATAAAGAGAGGCCGCGCTCGTAATGAGCGTCGTCATACCGATCCGCCGGAGAACACCGTCTGCGCGGCTCAGGATGACAAATCGGCGTTGTCTCTGTCGTCGTTAGGCAAATCACGGCACCGGAAGCCCCGCAAAGATTCGTTCGATCACCGTCTCACTCGTCACGCTCTCGGCCTCGGCTTCGTAACTCACAATGATGCGATGGCGCAGAACATCGGGGCCGATGCTTTTGATATCCTGCGGAGTAACATAGCCGCGGCCGTTCAAGAACGCGTAGGCACGCGCGGCCAGGGCGAGATAAATCGTGGCGCGCGGTGAAGCGCCGTAGCGGACCAGCCCTTCCAGCTCGAGCCGGTAGGAAGCCGGTTCGCGCGTCGCCCAGACGACATCGACGATGTAATCCTTCACCCGGTCATCGATGTAAATCTGGTTCACCAGGTCGCGCGCGGCGATGATCTGCTGAGGCGCAACCACCGGATCGACGTGCAGATCCGGCGCAGAAGTCGCCATCAAATCAAGAATGCGTCGCTCTTCCGCCTTTGCCGGGTAGCCAACGTTTAGCTTCAACATGAAGCGATCGAGTTGTGCCTCTGGAAGTTGATAAGTGCCTTCCTGCTCGAGGGGATTTTCTGTGGCGAGCACGAGAAACGGATCAGCCAGCCGATAAGTCTTGTCGCCGATCGTGACTTGCCTTTCCTGCATCGCTTCGAGCAAAGCGCTCTGCACTTTGGCCGGCGCGCGATTGATTTCGTCGGCCAGAATGAGGTTGGAGAAAATGGGTCCGAGCTTGGTCGTGAATTCGCCGCTGCGGGGGTTATAAATGAGCGTCCCGATCAAGTCCGCCGGCAAAAGGTCGGGCGTAAACTGCAAGCGCTGAAAACCGGTCTGAATGCAGGCTGCCATCGTTTTGACCGTGAGCGTCTTAGCGAGACCGGGCACGCCCTCGAGCAGGATGTGACCGTTCGCGAGCAAACCGAGCAAGAGCCGGTCGACCAAATATTTTTGGCCGACGACGACGTGGCCGACCTGCTCGCGCAAAGGCGAAATCCATTGTCCCAGTTCCTGCACTTGCTGGGTAATTTCCTGCGTTGATCTCATAGGCATGATGAGACAAATCCGCACGAAATGCGTTCGAAGAAAAGGGCACATGCGGGAGGGATGATCTTCCCGCAGTGCGCCTCGGCTGCGAGTAACTTCCGAATCCGCTTAGTCCGCGGCCGTAACGCAGCCGAAGGCGGCGCCGGACTTCCCATTTGCGGTCACTTCCTGCTGAACGTCACCCAGTCAATTCCGTAGAGCCATACGAAGCCAACCCGTTCTCAGCCATCCCAATACCAGGCGAACGCAGCGCGGGATGGAGAGCATCCGCCTGTTTACGAATCGGATTGTTCTTATTTTGACGCTGCCGCTGTGTCGCGCAGGTTGCGAATTTGGTCATGGGCCGCTTTTACGTCTGCTGATTGGCGGGCTACGATTTCTTTGATTGGCGCGGGCAGGTTTTCTTCCATCGCGTCCTTGTAGGCGCTGACGGCGCTGTCTTCGCCGCGCTCGGCTTCGGCGAGAATGGCGTGGCGGTCGCGATTGGTGACTGCGCTCTTGATGTTAATCCAAGCGCGGTGCATCGAACCGGCGGCGCTGCTGGAATCTTCGGGATCGGGGTCGCCAAGTTGCACGACCTCCCTTTGCAGCTCGCCGGCAAACCTGGAGCGCTGCAGCGAGAAGGTGTCAAACACGCTTTTCAACTGCGGATCGTCCACGCCTTCGGCCGATTGCTTAAATCCTTCCTGACCGTCTTTAAGGGTCTCGATCAGGTTGTTCAGGGTCGAAATGATCTCTTTATTTTGGCTCATGCAATTGAATCGAATGCGAGCTTTGTTTTGCGCCCATCCAACGCGGAAAAACTGCGCGCCGGTTGCCGTTTTTTCTACGGCGGCGTATCGTCCCCGATGGAACATAACATCAAAGGAAAAGATCTGACCAAAGAACCGCCCCGCAGTCCGAAAACCCGAGTGGGTGGCTATGTCATATTGGGGCGGACGCTCGATAAATGCCGCGCTCTGCTTGGCGGCAATATTGGCGAATATCATTTTGATTGTCCGCTCGATAATATGCTTTTCGGGTGGAAGGGCATCACGGGCGACGATTTCAAAGCGGCGGTCGCAAAAGGCGCGAGTGACGATGAGATGGCGAAATGGGTGGACGCCCGCGGCACTCAGAAAACCGCGGAACAAAAGGAGGCTTGGTGCAAAGAAAAGCTGGCCTTCAATTTCAATGACGTTCCGGAGAAGCGCGAATGGTACGCGGAGCAGTTGAAGCCCCTCGGCCTTGAGCCGGCGACTACCCCGCTGTTCGATTGGCTCGAGAAGGACGATGAGGTGAGTTACCAGGTGGCCGTGTAACAACGGCACCGGCGTGATGCGCCGCGACAGCGCACGCTACAGCCTCCAAGAATAAATCTGCGACGGCCTCGGAGACGAGGCCGTTTTGCTTTGGCCGGACGGTGTTTTGGTATACCCGTGCGCGGGCATGACGGCGGGAGGCGGCGTCGAAACTTTCTCGCCCTGCGCGGGCGGATTGTGTAGTTGCTCACTTTGTCATGCATCATCCGTTTCGCAGCAGTGAGAGCGAGGCTACTCGCTCGATCGTTCTCGGCACGGTCGAGATTGCTCCCGCAAACAACTGCTCCAGCGAACGCCGCATTATTTCCCGATGAACGCCGAACAAAAACGCGTCGCGCAGAACGACCATCGCGAGGAGCGCTGGCATCTTTGGGGCCCTTACCTGAGCGAGCGGCAATGGGGCACGGTGCGCGAGGATTACAGCGCGAACGGCGACGCCTGGAATTATTTTTCGCACGAGCACGCCCGCTCGCGGGCCTATCGCTGGGGCGAGGATGGCATCGGCGGTATCTCCGATTTCAAGCAGCAGCTTTGCTTTGCTTTCTCCTTTTGGAATGAGCGTGATCCGATTCTGAAGGAGCGGCTCTTCGGCCTGACCGGTCCCCAGGGAAATCACGGCGAGGATGTGAAGGAAGTCTTCTTCTTTGAAGACAATACTCCCACCCATTCCTACATGCGGATGACTTATCGTTATCCGCAGGCCGTTTTCCCCTACGACGAACTCGTTGGACAAAATGCCGCCCGTTCCAGAATGGAGCCGGAGTTTGAACTTTGGGAGAC
>Ga0070670_100001448_pt1 | contig 19059 bp, 14 predicted proteins | sample KBSS63metaG_FD_64665 | JGI IMG/M metagenome (GOLD analysis project Ga0070670, IMG submission 64665) | Switchgrass rhizosphere microbial communities from Kellogg Biological Station, Michigan, USA - KBS S6-3 metaG | ecosystem: Host-associated > Plants > Roots > Rhizosphere > Soil ... | reverse complement strand
GTTCTTTTGTTTAGCTAACTGTTCATCCGTTCGGGCAGTTGGTAATTCATCCAACTTCTCCTCCGGAGAAAATTTGGGCTGTACCTTCGCCTTCGCCGACTTCACCTGAACCGCATCTTTCTTTCGGCGGCGCAACGCCGCTGCCAGGTAAAGAAGCAGGCTGAGCAAAATCAAGGCGCCTAAAAGCGTGGCCAGCCGATTTGCCGACATCCAACGCACGGCCGCGGCTTTGCGATTGCTCCAGCTTGAAGATCCGGCTCCAGTAGAACCTGCGTTCGTATTAACGGGCGTGCTTGTCGTTACCGGCGTGTAAGCGCTGGATGGCGCGGGTGAAAAAGTCGTTGCGGGAGACGGCACCGGCGAAGCCGTGGCGATTAAAGCATTCGGCAAACCATCAGGATTGCCGGCGCGTCGATTTGCGGCTGCGTTCCCTCGGCGATTGGTTTGAAAGCTGGGACTCCAGGCATTAGCACTTTGATCGCTGCCCGCCTCAGAGACAACTCCTTCGCGTGAGCCGCGCGACGCCGGCGGCGTTGGCCCAGCAGCATCCGGGCCGCGCTCGGAAGTATTCCGCAAACTCGCTGTTCCCGGTCCCAATAAATTCCCAGCCGGATTCGACGTTGGACCGGCGACGTTGTTGCTCCGGTTTGGCGCCGAGAAAACTACGTCCAGACGATTGCCATACTGGTTGATACGAGCCGTCGCGCCCGGCTGCAGTTTGAAAGAGACAATCAGACTGTCGCCGCTTTTCTGAACCTGCACGCTTTCAAAACCATCGCCGCGAAACTGCGGCAACCCCGACATGAAGTCAGCGAGGGGAATTCTCACGTAGAAACGATCGCCACGGCGGAATGCTTCGTAGTCGTTCAAAGGCGAGTCGGCCACCATCGTCACGCGCGAGCCTTCAGCAGCGGGCCCAAGTTGCAAGCCGGTTACGTGTCGCTGATTCTTAAGTTGAGCAAAGGATGGACTGAAAACCGCGAGATTCAGGCAGACCAAAAACACCAAGGCGACGCCGATACGACGTCTGTGTATTGCCGAAATTGACCTGAGATACTTAATTTTCATCGGGGCAATGATGTGGACAACGCGCCTGGGCATTATCCGATCCTGGACGCGCTCCGTCCAGAGAATCACATTTCAAGTTCGTCCAAATCCGATTGCACCTCCGGCAGAAATTCCGGCGACAATTCCGCTTCAGCCGCCGGCTCAAACGCAAACGCGAATCCCTGATCCTCGTTGAGGTCCAGTTCTACCGGCTGAACCGGTTCGAAGTGTGGTTCAATATCGGCTTCGGAAGCTTCCACGCTTTCAAACTGCTGTTGTTTGGCTTCCTGATCCAGCTTGTACATCGCTTCCAAGAGCGCGGTCTTAACTTCTTCTCCGACGCCGTCGCGTACCGCGAGTTCACGCAACTGATCGAAGATTCCGGGCGCGCCGGTCGAGGCGAGCAAGTGTACCGCCTTCAGGCGAACGTCCAGATTCGAATGGCCGGCGATCGCGTCGAGAATCGGTTGATGCAACCCCGCCTTCGCCAGCAGGCAAATCAGCGAAAACGTTTCATAGGCCTGACGATAATCGCTGCTCGCCAGCCGGTCGATGTTTTGCGAAACGATCCCGGCTTGCACGCAAGCGCGGGCCACGTTGCCAACAGTCTCCTCGTCGCTCGTTTCTACAACTCGCACGTAAGCATCCGCCCGATCAAAACTGAGCCGGTTCAGCGTGCGGGCAGCAGCGGCTCGAACTTCGCGCGACTCGTCTGCCATGCCAATCAGAATAGCCGGGAAAACTGACTCATGATCCATCGCGCCGAGGCTCGAGATAGCACTCGCACGTAGATTGGGTTCCGAATCATGCCGCGCCACGCGAGTGATGGCCTCAACTGCGCTTTGGACGCGAAACTGCGCGAGCGTCTTCAACGCTTCAGCGCGCGCCTGCACGTCGTCACTCGCAGACAAGTCCAACGCCGAGCTTAACTGTTCGTCGTCGCTGGTTGCCGGTAACTCCTCGACAGAAGATGCCGGCTCGAGGTGCGTGATTTGATCGACCACGCTTAGGTCCTTGTAACTTCCAAGTTGGGCCGGTTCTGAAACGACAGCGTCGAAGAAGTCCAAGCCTTCGACCGAGCAGGCGCTGAGCGTTCGACTCAACAAGCCACTGGGAACATCAGGATGCGTGCGCGCGATATCCAGCAAGGCGCCGATGGCGGACGGCAGTTTGAGTTCGCCGATGCTCATGACGGCCTGGTTACGAACAATCGATTCCGAGTCGTACAAGCTTTCGAGCAGGAACGGCAGCGCCGCCTCTGACTTGATCTCACCGAGGGCGCGCGCGGCGGACGTTCGTTCAAAAGCATCCGGCGCCAGGAGCAGATTCGCACATTGGCGAGCGACAAAGCCGTATTCTTCGAGCGCTTCACGAGCGCGAGCGCGCGCGGTATCGTCCATCTCAGGTGCGTTCACGCCTTTGATCAGCGACGTTTCGATCGCCCGGCGATCGTCGATGGCGCGAGAAGCGAGCACGTCCATGCGGTGGGGCTGACCGAGAATCAGTTTTCCAACTTCCTGATCGATTCGATAAGCGCCGAAGAGCGAGGTTGGACCCGCAACTGCCGGCATGTGCACTGCGGAACGGCGCGATCCGCTGGCTACCGCGGCGCCGTTGGATTTTACCAACGCAGTACCCGCAGCTTCGCCTGGCCGCGCAGTTCCTTCCATCCCCTCGTCTTCAGCCCAGTCGGGATCTTCATCCAATACCACATCCGCTTTCTGGGCCGCCTGGCGCGAGCGCATCTTTCGCGAGACCAGCAGACCAAACAAACCGAGCGCCATGACCACAAAAACGCTGGTCGCTGAAAATATCGAGGCGACAAAGCTTTCCTGTTGCGGCTCAACCGTCACCTCAGTCTGGGCCGCGGGAGGCGGCACTGAGGCGTCGCGTTGCGGAACAATCGTCGCTGCCGGATTGGTAGCTACCGGCTGAGTGCTTGAGGCATGGGCGGGGTCCGTTGCCGGCACCGTTGTGATCGAAGAAGGCAGGCTATCGGCGGGCGTAGAAAATTTTAAGGGCCCGGCGGCGGGCTGAGGTTGTTGCGCGGAGTTTTCCGGAGCTGGCTGTTCCGTTGCCGGTTTGGCTTCGCTCAGGAATTCCGGGTCAACTGGGCGCGGCTCGAGTTTCTTGTCGACTAAAAGATTTATCTGATTGCCTTCAGCTTGAACGCTGACCTTGGAACCAGCCCTGGTTTGCAAAAGCACTTCGAGCGAGCTGCCGATGCGGCGAAGTCTGACGCCGCGAACTGTCTTAAGCGAGTTGGCCGACGTGTTTGGCAGCACCAGGTGATAGCCCTCGCTGTCTTGCCAGCTTTGCGGGCGAGTGAGCGGCGCGTCGGCGGCAATGGACACGATTACGCCCGCGCCCGAAGGTTGGGCCGAGATGTCGGCTGTTCGCGTTGAACCGTAAGAAATTTGCGCCTGACACGGGAGGACGGTAAACGCAAACAAAAGTGCCAGCGCGCCGCCAGTCTTCAATTGACTAAGCGACACGCGGATTCTTTGACTGGCACGAGGGTTCAGGAAATGTCTTGGTCTTAAAGCGTTCTTCATAATGTGAAGGTGCGCCGGGATGCTTAGGCGTGGATAGCCTGGGCCGGCTGGAAGGAAGTCCAATTACTAGTCTCGGGATTAAGACTGCAGTTGGCGTTCGGCGAGAACGACGCGCGGGATTACTGCTCGTCGCTAAACTTGTAGCCAATGCCCCAAACGGTCAGGACCATCTGAGGGTTCTCCGGGTTCTCTTCAATCTTGGCGCGCAACCGGTTGATGTGTGAATCGATCGTCCGATCGTAACCTTCGTAAGAGTAGTCCCAGATCTTTTCGAGCAGGTATTTGCGGGGGAAGACCCTACCCGGGTTCGTCGCAAAGAGACGGAGCAGATCAAACTCCTTGGGAGTCAAATCCACCTGGCGCTCTCCAATAGTCACTTCTCGTCTTGCCGGATCGATGCGAAGTCTACCGCGAACAACCGGCGCCTCGTCTTTCACGCCGTCAGCATGGACCGGCGTTTTACTGCGACGAAGCACTGACTTGATCCGGGCCTCGAGTTCACGAAGACTGAAGGGCTTGGTGATGTAATCATCCGCGCCCATCTCGAGTCCAAGGACTTTATCAACCACGTCGTCTTTTGCTGTCAGCATCAGAATCGGCAACTGGGTGGCTGCCTTTTCACGAAGCTCCCGGCAAACCGCCAGCCCGTCCATTTTTGGCAGCATGAGGTCGAGAACGACCGCATCCGGAGGGTCATCCAGAGCGGACTTAACGCCCATCAAGCCATCTTCGACGGTTTTCACGTGGTAACCTGCGCGAGAGAAGTACTCGCTGATTGCGCTAGAAATATTTTCGTCGTCTTCAACGACAAGCAATGAAATCTTGCGCTCGGTTGGTTCGGCCGGATGGCCGTTGTCCTTGGAAATTTTCTGTCTGTCAGTAGCTGTATTTGTCATCAGAATGACCTTGGTAGAAACTGACAAGCAGGGATTAGGAGGTTGGCGTCATGGGGTGCGACGCCACGTCGGGCGAAGGAATAGTACAGGACAAAGTCCCTAAACTCAAGCGTTAAGTTTCGCCCGCTCAACGGCAAAGCCCCGAAACCCCCTGCATTTTGCCCACTTCCCTTCAGCTCCGGTTCCTGTTGTCAGTGCTTTCTCTACATCGCGAACTGCCGGGTGTTAACTTTTCTACGGGTGCTGCGGGCCCGGGTTTGGTGTTGCGGCGATCGCTTCGCGGAGCAACTTCGTGTACTCGGCAAGCCGGCCCTTGAAGCGGTCGCTAACCGCCTTGTTATTGCTCAATTCTTCCAAAATCGTCAGTCCTTTGCGGTCGCCGAGGTTCACGAGGGCTTCCCCGGAAGCGGTAGCCAGAGCGAAATCTCCGGCCGCAAACGAACGGGTGGCGCTGTCTGCAACGACCGCAAACGCTCGCGGATTGTCGGCTCCCGCCTTTCCCAGAACGTTGAGCGCGGCTACTCTCACCTGAGTCTCGTTACCTTTTTCAACGTAACGAAACGCGTATTCCAACGAACGCTTGTCTCTTAACTCCGCCAGGCCGTTGAGGGCCGAGGCCCGTATGTTGTCGCGCCACGACGGAGCGGCGATTAGTCGAACCAGCGCGTCGTAAGCATCGGGGCTCTTGGTCGCGCCCAACGCCAGCGACGCCGCCCTGATCACGCCATAGCTCGGATCATCCAGCAATTTCAAATACAAACCGGCCAGCGATGGATCTTTGGACGCAGCCAGCGAGTTTACAGCTTTGGCGCGAACCCGCGCATCAGTGTCTCGAGTGGCGGCGATCAACGCTTCGCGCGCCACGTTCCCCTTGGCGGCGGCCAGAGCTGAAGCAGCGTCACTTCGAACGCCCCAGAATTTGTCGTGCGTTACCGCGTTTGCCAGTTCAGTCGTTATCCGCTCCTTTTCAACTTCCGAAACTGTGGCCGATGCTGACCTCTGGCGCAGCTGGCCAAGGGCCCAAACGCGACCTAACACATCGTCGTCTCTCGTCAATTGATACGCGAGGTCCTCAGTTGGCTTCTCGAACTCCAGTTCCTTGATCAGCGTGCCGTGGTAATCGAAGTTGACCAGCAAAGGTTTTGAATCGACTGCAAACGAAAAGCTTTGCTGCTTCTTTGGAGATATTTGCACCCGCTCAACGCGCGTGCCCGAGGCGGTGCCGATTTCGATGTTTACCGGCGTCTGAAAAAACGTGACTTGCGGGAAGGCTGAGTTTGGATCCGGCGTTTGTAACTGTTCGACCGAAAGACTGAGTTGTTTCGCCGTCGGGTCGTAGGTTTGGGTGACGCGAAACACCGGATGCCCCATCTTGTAGAGCCATTCATCGAAAAACCAGTCCATCGCCTGGCCGGTTGATTCCTCAATCGCGACTCGAAACTGTTCAGTCTCGACCGGCTGGTTTGCATATTTGCGCAGGTAGTAATTAATCGCTCGCCACCAGTTGTCTTCCCCGAGGGCCTGCCGGAGCATATGCAAGACTGCGCCGCCGCGCGGATAGGCGTAGTTGTCAAAAACTGAGTCGGGACTGGCGTAATTCTTGGTAACAATCGGACGACGAATACCTTGTCGCCAGGTCGAGAGATAAGCTTCCTGATTTGCTCTTACATCAGAATAGAGAAAATCGTCTCCACCCAACTTGTGTTCGTCCCACATTGCCTGAAAGTAGGTCGCAAAACTTTCGTTGAGCCAGATGTCAGACCAATTGCGACAGGTGACGTAATCGCCAAACCATTGATGAGCGAGTTCGTGCGATTGCAAACCGTCACTATTTGAATCAAGCTCAGTGCGCGCATCGTGGATCATGTTGTCCGTCTGCGTGGTCGCGCTGATGTTTTCCATGCCGCCGCCAAAATCACGCGCGGTTGTTTGCGCATACTTAGCATACGGATATTTCACGCCAGTCTTTTCCGAAAAGAACTTCACCATTTCAGTCAGGCGCGCCGTGGTAACTTTTCCTTCCTTCACTTCGTTGGGATAAACGTATGTGATTACGGGAATGCCTTCGTATTCACTCTCTATCGGCGTGTATTCGCCAACGACGATAGAAGTTAGATAACTGGCGTGTGGTTGATCGATCTTCCAATGAAAGGTGCGCGTACCGTCTTTGTTCTCTTTCGTCTCCAACAGTTTTCCATTTGAGATTACCGAAAAGGGTTTCTCGACCGTCGCCGTGATTTCCGAAGTGAAAAAATCATTGGGATGGTCGTAACAAGGAAACCAGTAGTGGTTGTATTCACTCTCCCCTTGCGACCAAATTTGCCGCGGCTTAGTCGAATCCTCCGGCGTCGGTTTGATGAACCTCAACGCCGCGCCCACTAACCCAGCAATCCTGGTTTGCGGACCGTTGGTGTGATACTCGATCTTCAAAGTTAGCTCATCGGCAGGCTGGTATGGACGCCCCAGATCAATTCTTAGCTTCTGCCCCGCCAAATCCATTTCATACTTCAAAGCCCCGCCTTCCGCCGTTTTTACTGAGGAAATCGTCATTTCCGCGGCGTCGAGCTCTATCTTGTTTAGATTGGAAAGCAAAGGCCGGAACGTGAATGTCTCGGCACCCTTCAGCTCTTCACGCGTCCAGTCGAAACTAAGATCCAGGGCAATATGTCGCGTGTCGAAATCGTGATCGGGAATGTATTGGGTTGGGGGCAACACGCGTGACTGCTGCGCTGTCTGAGGCACTTTGTCGACAACTGGATTGTGACGCGCAAAGGAAGTCTGCGTTAGGACGAAGATCAGAATGAAGGATAAGACCGGAAAGCTGCGTCTGAAGCGATTTAGGTTCATGAAAACGATTACTCCTTATCGACCTTATCGAAGCTGGAGGATTGCGCGGGCAAAATACTCGCGGCGTTCACCCAGGACTTGTTGTGGTTTTGGTCGTCAACATTGTTACATGGAAAACTTCCGCTTAAAAGTTGCTGGGACTAACAGCGTGCCGATCGCGTCGTTGAAAATTAAATCGATCAGTTTCTTGACAAAGTTTTTTGTGGCGAGCAGAATCACGGTCACCGTTACTCAGTAAATTTTTTGCTCTTCCAATTTTTGTCGCTACCTATGACTGCTGCTGCCGTGTCACAAGTTTCTGTTGCCGACCTGAACCTCGTAAAACGCGGAAAAGTTCGCGACGTATATGAAGTTGACGATCAGCACTTGTTAATAGTCGCGACTGATCGAATCTCTGCGTTTGATTGCATCCTGCCAACAGCGATCGCGCGCAAAGGTGAAGTGTTAACTTCGCTTTCAAAGTTTTGGTTTGAAAAGCTGGCGCATATCGTCCCCAACCATTTCGTCACGATTGATCAGGAACAGATGCCGGCTGCGGTCCGGCAAGTACCGGAACTTAAGGGCCGCTCAATGCTGGTGCGCCGTGCAGACGTCTTTCCGGTTGAATGCGTCGTCAGAGGTTACCTGGTGGGTTCAGGTTGGAAGGACTATCTACGCACCGGCGAAGTTTGCGGTCACAAGCTGCCGGAAAATCTGGTCGAGTCCGCCGAGTTGCAGGAGCCGATTTTCACTCCCTCGACGAAAGCGGACGTGGGTCACGATGAGAATATCAGCGAAGACGTAGTGCGTGAGCAACTCGGCCCGGATACGGCAAACTACCTTCGAGACGTCTCACTCAAACTTTACAAAGAGGCGCGCAGCTACGCTCGGAGTCGCGGAATAATCATCGCGGACACCAAGTTTGAATTTGGGCGCGACCAAAACGGCCAGATCATTCTGGTGGATGAAGCGCTGACGCCCGACTCCTCACGATTTTGGCCGGCGGAAAGTTACAGCCCCGGCAAGGGCCAGGCATCCTTCGACAAACAATTCGTGCGCGATTATCTGGAAACACTTTCCTGGGATAAACAGCCGCCCGCCCCGCCGCTGCCTGCTGAAGTAGCCGCGGCGACGACCGCGCGGTATCTAGAAGCTTACCGTCTCTTAACCGGCCAGGAACTATAGGGAAATGCAGTCAACCCGCTCTTTGCCGGCGGCTGAAACTATGCGCGCGCGACTTGAAGCCCTGATTGACGAAATGCTGGACGGCAATATCCTGCTGGCCGAAGCAGTCAGCGAATTTGAGAAGCTCTACATCAAGAAGGCGCTGTCGAGAAACGAGCAACACCTGTCCAAAACCGCCAAAGCCCTAGGGATTCACCGAAACACAATCTCTAAGCACGTCGCGAACAGCCAAAACGGGAAGCGCCCACTCACCCGCGCGGCCCGGAGCGGATCACGCTAAGTCCTTCCTGCAGAACTGCAAAAGAACCGGCTTAGTTGACTTTCCATCGACACGAGATTATTCTTAGCACTCATCCGCCCAGAGTGCTAAGATTTGAGTCATCAATGCAGTAATATCTGAAAAATACGAAGTTTTTAGGAAACCTGAAAGGAGAATCTCAGAAGTATGTCAACTAACATTACACCCCTCCATGACCGCGTGATCGTGCGCCGCATTGAGGAGGGAGAGCAGGTTCGTGGCGGGATCATCATTCCCGATACAGCCAAAGAGAAGCCGCAGGAAGGTGAGGTCGTGGCGGCCGGCCAGGGCAAGTACAAGGAAGACGGAACCAGACAGGCCCTCGATGTCAAAGCAGGTGACCGCGTCTTGTTTGGCAAATACAGTGGTTCGGAGATCAAGATTGACGGTGAAGAGCTGTTAATCATGCGCGAAGATGAAATCCTCGGAATCATCGAGCGCGCGGGCGCAGCCACTGGCAGCAAAAAGGGCGGCAAGTAGTTTTAAGACCCGCGCTTTTCGTTTGTAACTCACATTCCACATTTCAGCAGGAGAGAAGATAGAAATGGCAAAGCAAGTAGTTCATGGCGAGGACTCCCGCGCGGCGATTCTGCGCGGCATCAATCAGCTCGCCGACGCAGTGAAGATCACCCTCGGCCCGAAAGGCCGCAACGTGGTAATTGACAAGAAATTCGGCTCCCCCACCATCACCAAAGATGGCGTGACGGTCGCAAAAGAGATTGAACTCAAGGATGCGCTTGAGAACATGGGCGCGCAGATGGTGCGTGAAGTCGCTTCCAAGACTTCCGATGTGGCCGGCGACGGCACCACCACCGCTACCGTGCTCGCACAGGCGATCTTCCGCGAAGGCGTGAAGACAGTAGCCGCCGGCGCAAACCCGATGGCGCTCAAGCGCGGCATCGACAAAGCCGTCGAGCGCGCCACTGAAGAAATCAAGCGCCTGGCCAAGCCGGTCAAGGGCGACGCGATTGCCCAGGTCGGCACCGTTTCAGCCAACGGCGACTCAACCATCGGCAACATCATTGCCGAGGCGATGAACAAAGTCGGTAAAGACGGCGTCATCACGGTTGAAGAGTCGAAGACGATGGAGACTTCGCTGGAGGTTGTCGAAGGTATGCAGTTTGACCGCGGTTATCTCAGCCCCTACTTCGTTACCGATCCGGAGCGAATGGAAGCGGCGCTCGAGAATCCGCTGATCCTGATTCACGAAAAGAAAATCAGCTCGATGAAGGATCTGCTGCCCCTGCTCGAACAGGTAGCCAAGATGGGCAAACCGATGCTCATCATCGCAGAAGATGTTGAAGGCGAAGCGCTCGCAACGCTCGTTGTCAACAAGCTCCGCGGCACCCTGAACATCGCAGCCGTCAAGGCGCCGGGCTTCGGCGATCGCCGCAAGGCGATGCTCGAAGACATCGCGATCCTGACTGGCGGCAAGGTCATCAGCGAGGACCTGGGAATTAAGCTCGAGAACGTCAAGCTTGAAGACCTGGGCCGCGCCAAGAAGATCACCATCGACAAAGACAACACCACGATTGTCGAAGGCGCTGGCAAACAGAGCGACATCGAAGGTCGTGTTAAGACCCTGAGAGCGCAAATCGATGACACCTCTTCCGACTACGATCGCGAGAAACTGCAAGAGCGTCTGGCGAAACTGGTTGGCGGCGTTGCGGTAATCAAAGTTGGCGCTGCAACCGAAACGGAGATGAAAGAAAAGAAAGCGCGAGTTGAGGATGCAATGCACGCAACGCGCGCGGCCGTCGAGGAAGGTATCGTTCCGGGTGGCGGCGTGGCTCTGGTGCGCGCTGCTAAGGTGCTCGAGAAGTTCACGATCAACAAAGAAGGCGAAGGCGATCCCGACGAGCAGATTGGCGTTAACATCGTCCGTCGCGCGCTCGAAGAGCCGCTGCGTCAGATCGTCCACAACTCGGGCAAGGAAGGCGCTGTGGTAGTCGAGCGCGTTCGCTCGGACAAAAACGACAGCTTCGGCTTCAACGCGCAAACTGAAGTGTACGAGGATCTGGTCAAGGCCGGCGTTATCGACCCAGCCAAGGTTACTCGCACCGCGTTGCAGAACGCTGCTTCAATCGCCGGTTTGATGTTGACTACGGAAGCGATGGTTTCTGAGCTTCCGGATGACGACAAGAGCAGCCCCGCGATGCCGGGTGGCATGGGCGGCATGAGCGGCATGGGGATGTAAGCGTTCCCACGTAGGGCACGGCGTGCCGTGCCCTCGCTGGTTAGACACAAGCGGCCTCGCTCTCAAAGGGAGCGAGGCCGCTTTATTTGGAGTGCGCTGACCCGTCAGCGCTTTGGTCTGCGGCGGCTTGACGCCGCGCCGTGCGACCAGAATCTACCCAACGTGGTCGCGACAGGGTCGCGCCAAAAGCGCTGACAGGTCAGCGCACTCCAAATTATGGAAAGCGCGCTTCGATCACGCCGTCTTGATTTTTGCCGTGTTGCATCGTGAGCTGAGGATACGTGGCTGATTCTGCTCGGAGACGTTTGATTGCCAGTTTGCTTTCGATTTCGCGAATTGATTGCTCGTCGCCTTCGATCTCCATGAACAAGCCGAAGGGCAGTTCGTCGAGAACAATCTCCGTCTTGCCCAGCTTCCAGGTTTCGCGTCGCTTTTCGTAGACGAGGGCCGGGGTGAATCCGAGAGCATCGAGGATTAACTCCATCGCCTCCGCGTCCGCGACCGCTGTTTCATCCTCGCGTTGCTGCTTGATGTCGGAACGGGTCGGGAAGCGTTCCTTGTAAGTAAGTATCGCGCGTTTGCCGACGCGTCGGAGACGCAGGACAGAATGTTGCGGGTCGAGGCCGTCGCCTGCATAAAGTGTGTTCTCTTCAAACTCCTCACCCGATCGTTTGGCGCCGATTTGTGGCAGCCGCAGCAATATCTCGTCGCGTTGTTTTGCGGTCAGTCGATACTTTTTTTCGATCTCGATAGACACTCACGGGCTCCGACGATCTTTTTTTACAGGCGTGCAAGAATACGAGAGCGCCGGTGCACGAACAATAGCAAACAATCCCACAGCCGCGTATTCGGCAATTGAAGTCCTGCAGGCCCTGCTCCTGGCGCAATTAGCGGTTCGGCAAAACTGCACGCTAGCGGAAAAGGCTGGGCCGTTAACCACGAACATCGGTTGCGCCAGCTTCAAACAATGGTAGTTTGCTCGGGCCTGAACAAATTCGCTAAACTAGTCCACAAGTCAAGGCCTGACGCGATCTGCATCATATTTTAGGGGCGCAGGAAGAGAAAGATGACAACCAGAGCAAGCAAAAAGGGTAAGAAGAAAGCGGACGCTGCCTCGACCCCTGCGCGGAAGACCGAGACGAAAACCGCGCGAGCGATTTCAGATCGGAAGAGCAATCAGAATCGCGCCTTTTGTGAGCTGTTGAGTGAAGTCAAGGAAGACCGCAAACCAATCGAGGCGCTTTTTAATGACCAGGTTTTCAGTAAAAGATTTCGAGCGATAATCGCCGCATACAAGCAAAAACCAGAGGACGCGGAGGAGTTGGCCAACGATGTCCTTTACAAGGTGTCGCGATCTTTGCAGCGTTTCGAGCCCGATTACAAATATGAGTGCGGCAACTTTTTCGCCTGGCTAAGGAAACTAACTCGCCACAGATTCCTGGATACGTTACCCGATGATGACGCAGAATTTAGCGATGATACTGCCGAAGGGCTGCGCCCCAGTGATCAACGCCTGGACCCCGTGACAAGAGTACTTTGCAACGAAATCTTTGAAAACCTTGAACGCCAGATAAGTACCTTGCCGGTAAAAAAACGGTTGGCGGCTACTTGCTATTTTCATGAAGGCCTGTCAACGGGGGAAACTTCGGAAAGATTGACCGAAGCTGGATTCCCTTCCAGACAAGAAACTGTTCGCAGGTGGGTGAGCGAGGTGCTGAAGGATGCATTGATCATGACTCGCATCGTAGCCCCTGGCATCCATGATTTTGGCGCGATCCTTTCGCAAGCAATTCCACTAATGCCAGATGCAATCGCTCGACATAACCTTCTTAGCACCGGGCTTGTCCCTTATAAACCGTTGCGCGAATTTCCTCGTTGTGCCCAACCCAATTTGTTAGAAGAGCTGGAATTGGAGTTTGACGGTCTGTTAGCCAGCATGCAAACCACTCGGTCAAAGCGGGCCGTGCAAACAGCTTTTGAAGCTTCGCCCACACAACTCGGTCGGGCAGCCGTCAAACACGCTAATAGGAAGAGGTGAAGCATTCCTCTCTGAAGCCTCCTGACCCGCCGGCTCCTTTTGTTTTCAATGGAAGCAATCCACCTCCCCTAGAATGCCGACTAAAAAGCCTCCCTCCATTCGCGTTATCGCCGGGGTCAATGGCGCCGGCAAGAGTAGCATTCAAGGCGCCACAATAGTTGAAGCAGGCGGGAGTTATTACAACCCCGATGAAGCGGCCCGCGGGATCATGGCCGCTGGTCTTGGTCTAACTCAAGAGCAAGCCAACAGCATAGCCTGGGATACAGGCGTGCAGTTGCTGAGAAAAGCCATTGAGGAAAAGCTGGACTTCGTCTTTGAGTCTACACTTGGCGGGACCACGATTCCCGCTTTACTCAATCGGGCCGGTGCGCAAGGAATTGCGATTCACATTTGGTTCGTTGGCCTTGAAAGTCCGGAAATGCATATTGCTCGTGTGCGTCAGCGGGTCAGTCGCGGCGGTCACTTCATTTCCGAAGAGGATATTCGACGCCGTTACGAACGCAGCCGTCTTAATCTCATTGAACTCATTCCCCGGTTAGCAAGCCTAAGAGTTTTCGACAACAGCTTCGAAGCCGACCCCGAGAAGGGTACAACACCCAAGCCTGTGCTCCTGCTTCATACGGAGCTTGGAACGATAATCGCCCCATCTGATCTCACCAACACACCCACCTGGGCTAAACCGATCGTGGCCGCCGCCATTAAATTTAGTCAATCCAGAGGGCCTGAGCGTAGGTGATAAGACGGTGAGCGCAGCTATCTTGCGACATACGCTCGTTGAGTAAATAACTAATCAAGACAAATAGAGACATTACGCTTGTCTCACCCAGCGCATCACTTCCGGGATGTTCGCTTTCTTCCCGTACATCAACATGCCGATGCGATAAATTCGCGAAGCCAGCCAGAGCAACAGCACCACGGTAATGACGCCAAGACCAAACGAGAGGGCAATCTGCCAAAACGGCGGTGTCTGCGAAACGATCCGGACCATCATCGTGATAGGCGCAAAGAACGGCACCATCGACACCCAAAAAGCGAAGGACGAATTCGGCGCGCGAATTACCGGAAAGGCGAGATACAAACCCGCCATCAGGAGAAACACGATTGGCATCGCCATCTGCCCGCCCTCCTGTGTTGTTGTGACCATCGAGCCGACCAGCACGTAGACCGTGGCATAGATCGAATATCCAAGCGCGAAGAAACAGAAGAAGTAGACGAAGAACAACGGCGGCAGATGTGGAAGGTTAACGTCCGTTCCATTCGCCGCGAGCGCCGGCAACACATAGAGCGCGACGGCGCCGAAGGCCGCCACCCAAATTCCCAACTGAGTCAACGCCATCAGCGACACGCCGATCAGCTTGCCCACCATCAGGTGAAATGGCCGCACCGACGAAAAAAGAATCTCGGCGATGCGCGTTTCTTTTTCTTCAACAATCGCGCCGAGAACAACCTGACCATACAACAGCACGGTAATGTAAATCAGGAACGCGATGATGAAGACCATCGCAAAGCCTGCGCCCGAATCCTCGGCCCCTTCCTGTCCCTTTTCGTTAACCGGGTAAGTGGCCACGTCGACCGAAGTCGAGAGCGCATCCACATCCTGATCTTTCACACCCTCCTGGATCAGCCGCTGCCGGCGAATCGCTGCGTTGAGCCGGTCTTCAATCTGGCCGCGCGTGATCACGTCGCCAACATTCCGTCCGTAGTAGGCGGTCTTGCTCTCGCTGTTACTCAAGACATCGGGAGGAATAACGAGGTAACCATCCAGCTCACCGCGGCCGATGCGCGCATTCAGCTCGCCGCGAACTTCGTCCAGCGCGCGCCCATTCAAGTTCGCTTGCTCGACGACAAAACTTCCCCGCGCAGCCTTGTCGGCGCGCTCCATCCGGTCCTTGGGATTTTCTCCGACCGACTCCATGATTTTCGGTTTACTGCCTTGTTCGTCGTCATCATCATCCTGCTTGAGTAACGCATTGCGAATCGGCTCGTAGAGTTTGGCGCCTTCGGTCTGATCGACTATCGCGATTCGAGTGTTGCCGCTTTTCAAACTGAAGAGCAGGCCCGGCACAATCGTGAACACGACCAACATGAGCGGTCCCAACACCGTCATCACGACGAAGAACTTGGTGCGCACGCGCTGCAGATACTCGCGTTTGATGATTGCCAATAATTTGTTCATACCGTTTCCGTAACCTTTTCGATGAAGATGTCGTGCAGGCTGGGCTCGATCATTTCGAATCGCTCGATTGTCGCGTCGGCGGCGACAAGCTCGCGCAAAAGCTTTTGCGGATCGGCGCCTTCCGCCAGCAGCGCTTCGAGGCCATCGCTGTGACGCTGAATCTTGCTGACGAGTGACGAATCCCGAAGCACCGATTCACCGCCGACCATTCGTAAAGCGACCGCATTGCGGCTGAACCCGCGCTTCACTTCCCGGATGCTGCCTTCCAAGACTTTTCGCGAGCGATTCACCAGGCAGATGTCGTCACAAATTTTCTCGGCGACCTCCATTTGATGAGTCGAGAAAATTATGGTGCGGCCCGCGGCCTTCAGTTCAAGAATGATCTCTTTCAAAACTTCGACATTGACCGGATCCAATCCCGAGAAGGGCTCGTCAAGAATCAGCAGGTCCGGTTCGTGAATAATTGCGTTCACAAATTGGACCTTCTGCTGCATTCCTTTTGACAGCTCGCTGGCCTTCCGGTTCTTCCATTCGGTTAATTTCAAACGGTCCAACCAGCGATTGACGCGCGTCTCGGCCTCCTTGCCGGGGATGTTTTTGAGTGCGGCGAAATACTTGATCTGATCGCCGATCTTCATCTTCTTATAAAGGCCGCGCTCTTCCGGAAGGTAACCGATTCGGTCCTGCAACTCCGGAGTGATCTGACGACCAAAAACCTCGATGTGACCGGAATCGGGAGCGGTAATGTTGACGATCATTCTGATCGTCGTCGTCTTGCCGGCGCCGTTTGGTCCGAGCAGACCGTAAACCCGGCCCGGATAGACGGCGAGACTTAGTTCCCTCACCGCGATAAAATCGCCAAAAGCTTTGGTTATTTGGTTGATGGAGACCGTGGGGTTGGAATTTGGCATAGAAGAAAAATGGTATGGCCTAGAGCTGTGCTGCGATGTCGCGTAGATCGGGGCAGTAGCCCGACCGTCAGGGAGGGCTTGTCGTTCAGTAGTCTTATTGAGCCCTTCCTGACGGTCGGGCTACTGCCCCGGACAAGATATCTTTTAATGCAACGCTAATACGAAATTTCGTAACTAAAGTTTTCGGTTGCGCCGAAATCCGGTCTGATACATATTTAGTCTGACGCCTCATTGATCAGTGAAGCAATAGACGGGTCTACTCTCGTTGGCCGTTTCCGTAGCAAACGTCTCCCCTGACTTGTCCGGACACATTCGGCGAAAATATGCCTTCAAGGTTTTCTATCATCAAGCTGCGGCAGTTTCCGAGCTGGGAGCGCAGGCATCTTGCCTGCCTGCTTGCCCGGCCACGGACGTTGAGGCAGACAGGATGTCTGCGCTCCCAGCTTAAGACTGTCCGGTTCCTGGCGGTTGCCTGTCTTACTTCATGCCTGTTGCTTGGCGTGCTCTTCTGTACTCTCGCAGGCCGCGCCCAAACTCCGCAGTCACGCCCGCCACAAGAACCAGCGCCCAGGGACCAGGGCGAAGTGGTGCGCACTTACACCGAGCTAGTGCAAACTGACGTCATGGTCTTCGACAAGCAAGGGCGATTTGCGAACGGACTGACCAGCGCGGATTTCGAACTGAAGATCGATGGCAAACCAAAGTCCATTGAGTTCTTCGAAAAAGTGGTCGCCGGCAGTGTAAACGAAGAGACACAGCTTGCGGCAGCCCGCGGTTCTTCAGCGCGTCCGAGTTCTCCAAAAGCAAATGCACCGGCGCCACTCGATCGCGGCCGGCCCATTTTCTTTTATGTAGATGATATCCACATGGATCCGCCCGGACTGCAGACGACGCGAAAACTGATCACGCGTTTCATCGATAACGAGATGGGCCAAAACGACGAAGCGGCGATCGCTTCGGCCAGTGGACAGGTTGGCTTCCTGCAACAACTCACCGACAACAAGTCCGTGCTGCGCGCGGCATTGGATCGAATCAAGGTACGTTCTTTCTTAGTAAAAGACTTTGACCGGCCGACGATGACCGCGTATCAAGCGGAGCTGGTAGCAAATAACGACCGCGACACGGTTGACTACTTTGTCGCTGCCACGATGCGCAACATGCCCGGACTGAGCGTGACGGCCGCGGAATCCCTGGTCACTGCTCGCGCTCGCTCTTTGGTAAAGCAAACGGAGAATAGTACGGCGAATACCTTGATCGGACTTGAAGGCCTGGTCAGGGGCGCGAACAACCTGCCCGGACGCAAGCTGGTATTTTTTATTTCCGGCGGTTTTTTGCTGGGCGACAGTTCTTCCGATAGCCGGCACAGGCTGCAGCGAATAACCAATGAGGCGGCGCGTGCGGGCGTGGTGATCTATTCAATGGATGCGCGGGGATTGGTTGCCAGCGTCGTCGATGCCAGTACCGAAGACGGATTTGATTTGACCGGAAGGTTTTCTCGCTCGACCAGCGGCGAAGTGCTCGCGTCGCAGGACGGCTTGAATGCGCTCGCGAAAGACACCGGCGGCCGCACCGTGTTCAATACCAACTCGCTCGACGCAGGCTTGACCCGCGCGCTAAAGGAAACAGCGACGTACTATCTGCTCGCCTGGAAACCCGATCCGGATGCGCACCACGCCAACAAATTTCGCCGCATCGAGGTGAAGATTGTCGGCAAACCTGATTACACGGTCCAGGTCAGGCGCGGCTTTTACGATCGCGAACCTGACCCGCCCGCAACGGCGAAGAATGAGAAACGCGAGCAGCCCAAAAAGGAAAGTGAAGCGGCCAAGTCGCCGGAAGCTCAACTGCGAAAAACGATGCTCGCTCCTTATCCGCGGCGGGACATCCCGGTCTCAATGAATCTGAGTTATGTAAACATCCCTTCGAAAGGACCGCGACTCTCCACGGTGTTGCAAGTGCCGCACGAAGTTCTGACATTTGCGCCGCTGAATGGAAAACAGGTGGCCCATGTTCTGGTTGCCGGAAGCGTGCTCGACGACAAGGGTAATGTGGGCGCCTCATTCAATAACCGTTTGACTATCGAAGCGGCTTCAATCGAAGCCGCGAGGGACGCGCCGGATCCAACATACGGTTACCCAATTTATCTTAAACCCGGCCTATACCAGGTTCGGGTCGGCGCTCGAGACGAGCAGAGCGGCCGCTCCGGCACCGCGCACGAGTGGATTGAAGTTCCGAATATCTCAACTGGCAAGCTGGCGCTCAGTAGTTTACTGATGGGGGTGCGCACGCAGCCGGCAATCAGCAATGCTTCGGCAAACGATAGCGGTCCCGATGCAGTCGACCTCAGCGTCACGCACCAGTTTGTGCCGAATGGGTATCTGCGGTTCCTGGTGATGGTTTACAACGCAGCCCGCTCCGCGACTGATGGGAAACCCGACCTGGCTGTTCAGGTTCAAATTGTCAGGGACCGGCAACCTGTGATAACCACACCGCTGCGCAAGATTTCGGTGGATGAGATACTGGACCTCGGGAGCATTCCTTACGCCGCCGAGCTATCGCTGAGTGGCATACCCGCCGGCCGTTACCTTCTCAATGTGACGATAGTGGATCGCGTAGCAAAACAAAGCGCGTCCCAACAAACGCGATTTGAGATCGAGTAGAGCTGCGAACAATCATCGTCACTCCCTGGAAACCAACTAAACAGCAATTAATCGACGCGGCCGGCAAGACCGTGCCCGATGTGATTGCGCCCGATTTGCGCGTGCTCTTCTGCGGCATCAATCCGGGACTCTACACCGCCGCGGTTGGTCATCACTTCGCGCGGCCGGGTAATCGATTTTGGCCGGCCTTGTTCGCCGCCGGTTTCACCGATCGACTCATTTCGCCGTTTGATGAACTGGAACTGCTCGAGCGAGGCTACGGAGTAACGA
>Ga0070670_100001443_pt1 | contig 19089 bp, 17 predicted proteins | sample KBSS63metaG_FD_64665 | JGI IMG/M metagenome (GOLD analysis project Ga0070670, IMG submission 64665) | Switchgrass rhizosphere microbial communities from Kellogg Biological Station, Michigan, USA - KBS S6-3 metaG | ecosystem: Host-associated > Plants > Roots > Rhizosphere > Soil ... | reverse complement strand
CGGCCAACCAGGGCCAGGTCTACGAGAGCTTCAACATGGCAGCCCTCTGGAAGCTGCCGATCATCTACATCGTCGAGAACAACCGCTACGCCATGGGAACGTCCACGGCCCGCGCCACCGCGCAGTCCAACTATTCGCTGCGTGGCGTCGGCTTCGGCATCCCCGGTATCCAGGTCGATGGCATGGATGTGCGTGCCGTCAAGGCGGCCGCCGACGAGGCGCTCGAGCATTGCCGCTCCGGCAAGGGCCCGATCATCCTCGAAATGCTGACCTATCGTTATCGCGGTCACTCCATGTCCGACCCGGCGAAGTATCGCTCCAAGGACGAAGTGCAGAAGATGCGCTCGGAACACGACCCGATCGAGCAGGTTCGCTTGCGTCTCGTCGAAAAGGGCTGGGCTTCCGAAGACGATCTGAAGGCGATCGACAAGGATGTTCGCGATATCGTCGCCGACAGCGCCGATTTCGCCCAATCCACGCCGGAGCCGGATGCATCCGAGCTCTACACAGACATTCTGCTCTGATCGGGGAGGGAACCCAATGCCTATCGATATCCTGATGCCCGCCCTCTCTCCGACGATGGAAGAAGGCACACTGTCCAAATGGCTGAAGAAGGAAGGTGACAAGGTCACCTCCGGCGACGTCATTGCCGAAATTGAAACCGACAAGGCGACGATGGAAGTCGAAGCCGTCGACGAAGGCACGATCGGCAAGCTCCTGGTCGCCGAAGGCACCCAGGGCGTGAAAGTCAACGCCAAGATCGCCATCCTGCTCGCCGAAGGCGAAAGCGCCGATGCGATGAATGCTCCTGCGGACACGCAGCAGGCTGCGGCGCCCAAGGCCGACGCCGATACCCCGGCTGCAGCCAGCAACGATGCCGGCGGCAAGGCCCGCCAGTCTGCCGACGAGCCGACCGCCCGTGCCGACAGCAAGGTCCCGGCGCAGCCGAAGGCCCACGTCGCTGCCGATCCCGACATCCCGGCCGGGACCGAAATGGTCTCGACCACGGTGCGCGACGCGCTTCGCGACGCTATGGCCGAAGAAATGCGCGCTGACGAAAATGTTTTCGTCATGGGCGAGGAAGTGGCGGAATACCAGGGCGCCTACAAGGTCACCCAGGGACTGCTGCAGGAATTCGGACCGCGTCGTGTCGTCGACACCCCGATCACCGAGCACGGCTTTGCCGGCGTCGGCGTCGGCGCCGCCATGTCGGGCCTGAAGCCGATCGTCGAATTCATGACCTTCAACTTTGCCATGCAGGCGATCGACCAGATCATCAACTCTGCCGCCAAGACGCTCTACATGTCCGGCGGCCAGATGGGTGCACCGATCGTCTTCCGCGGCCCGAACGGCGCTGCGGCCCGCGTTGGCGCCCAGCACAGCCAGGACTACTCGGCCTGGTACAGCCAGATCCCAGGCCTCAAGGTCGTCATGCCCTACACGGCAGCCGACGCCAAAGGCCTTCTCAAGGCTGCCATTCGTGATCCGAACCCGGTCGTCTTCCTCGAGAACGAAATCCTCTACGGCCAGCATTTCGACGTGCCGAAGATGGACAACTTCGTGCTGCCGATCGGCAAGGCGCGTATCCACCGGACCGGCAAGGACGTGACGGTCGTCTCCTTCGGCATCGGCATGACCTACGCGGTCAAGGCGGTTGCCGAACTCGAGCAGCTCGGCATCGACGTCGAACTGATCGATCTGCGCACGCTGCGCCCGATGGATCTGCCGACCGTCATCGAATCGGTGAAGAAGACCGGTCGCCTGGTCACCGTCGAGGAAGGCTATCCTCAGAACTCGGTCGGCACGGAAATCGCCACCCGCGTCATGCAGCAGGCTTTCGATTATCTCGATGCGCCGATCCTGACGATCGCCGGCAAGGACGTTCCGATGCCTTACGCTGCAAACCTCGAAAAGCTCGCGCTTCCAAACGTCGGCGAAGTGGTCGATGCGGTGAAAGCCGTCTGCTACAAATAAGGGGAAGGTCTCTCGATGCCTATTAACATCACCATGCCTGCCCTGTCGCCGACCATGGAAGAGGGTACGCTCTCCAAGTGGCTGGTCAAGGAAGGCGACCAGGTCAAGTCCGGCGACGTGCTGGCCGAGATCGAAACCGACAAGGCCACCATGGAAGTCGAGGCGATCGACGAGGGCACCGTTGCCAAGCTCGTCGTTGCCGCCGGCACCCAGGGCGTCAAGGTCAACGCGTTGATTGCCGTGCTTGCCGCCGATGGCGAGGATGTCGGTGCTGCTGCCAGCGGTGCCGGATCCGCTGCTCCGGCTGCAGAACCTGCAGCGAAGCCGGAAGCAGCGCCCGCTGCCAAGGCCGAAGAACAGGTCAAGGCGGATGCGCCGGCCGTTGCCCCCGCAGCGCCTGCTGCACCCAAAGCAGCGCCGGTCTCTGCCAGTGGTAACAGGACCTTCTCTTCGCCGCTCGCCCGTCGCCTTGCCAAGGAAGCAGGAATCGATCTGTCGGCCGTGTGGGGCTCCGGCCCGCATGGGCGTGTCGTCAAGAGCGATATCGAAGCAGCTGTCGCCGGTGGCGGCGCCAAGACGGCATCCGCGCCTGCTGCAACGCCTGCGTCGGCACCGTCTGCAAGCGCCCCCAAGGGTGCGTCGGACGAAGCCGTCATGAAGCTGTTCGAAGCGGGCTCCTACGATCTCGTGCCGCATGATAACATGCGCAAGATCATCGCCAAGCGCCTGGTCGAATCCAAGCAGACCATCCCGCATTTCTACGTGACGGTGGATTGCAATCTCGACGCCCTGATGGCGTTGCGCGCGCAGCTCAACGATGCCGCACCGCGCAAGGACAGCGCGCCGGCCTACAAGCTGTCGGTCAACGACATGATCATCAAGGCCATGGCGCTTGCCTTGCGCGATGTGCCTGATGCCAACGTGTCGTGGACAGAAAATGCCATGGTCAAGCACAAGCACGTGGATGTCGGCGTTGCCGTTTCCATCCCGGGCGGGCTGATCACGCCGATCATCCGCAAGGCCGAGCTGAAGACGCTGTCTGTCATCTCCAACGAGATGAAGGACCTCGGCAAGCGCGCCAAGGATCGCAAGTTGAAGCCGGAAGAGTTTCAGGGCGGCACCACCTCGGTGTCGAACATGGGCATGATGGGCGTCAAGGAATTTGCCGCCGTCATCAACCCGCCGCACTCGACCATCCTGGCCGTTGGCGCCGGCGAGCAGCGCGTCATCGTCAAGAACGGCGAGATGGCGATCGCCACTGTCATGAGCGTCACGCTGTCGACCGATCACCGCAGCGTCGACGGCGCCCTCGGTGCCCAGCTGCTGGGCGCGTTCAAGGGCTATATCGAGAACCCGATGGGCATGCTCGTCTAAGGAAAACCGGCCGCAACACTGTTGCGGCCGTCTGCCGACCGCCTCCAAAGCAGGCCGTGACATTTGTCGGTCGCATCTCCATATTTGATCCAGGCGTAAGGACGCCTGGGAGATAGGCGATGGCAGATGATCCGAAAAATGTGATTGTGCCTATGCTGCGCGAGATGCACGCTGAAATGCGGGAGCAGTTTGAGGACGTAAAAGATCGCTTGGACAAGCTGGAGAGCAGACAAAAGACCGTCCGCCAGGCTTTGACGGCGGATACGATGATGTCGCGGTTGGTCACCGGCGACTTCGAGGATCGGATATTCGAGCTCGAACGCAAGATCGACACGCTGATGAAGGGCAAGTGAAAATGGGTTTCGCCTGGCTCGGACTGACATTGGGGAATGAAGCTCGATGAGCGCCATGAAAACTGTTCTCTGCTACGGCGATTCCCTGACCTGGGGCTATGACGCCGAAACCCTCGGCCGGCATGAATTCGAAAACCGCTGGCCGAGCGTTTTGCAAGAATCACTCGGCGGCAAGGTCCGCGTTATCGCGGAGGGGCTGAATGGCCGCACGACCGCCTTCGACGACAATCTCGCCGATTGCGACCGCAACGGCGCCCGCGTGCTGCCGACGCTATTGGAAACCCATGCGCCGATCGATCTCGTTGTCATCCTGCTCGGCACCAACGACATGAAGCCGGTCGTCGCAGGCTCGGCCTTTGCTGCCTGCCAGGGCATCGAACGGCTGATCGCTCTGATCCGGCACCATGATTGGTCCTTCGATTACGACGCGCCGGAAATCCTGATCGTCGCGCCGCCGATCCTCTGCGAAACGGCCAATGCGCCGTTTGCGGCCATGTTTGCCGGCGGCATCGAGGAATCGGGCAAGCTTGCGACGCTCTATCGCGATCTCGCTGATGAGACGGGCTGTGGTTTCTTCGACGGCTCTTCGGTTGCGGTGACGACACCTCTCGATGGCGTCCATCTCGACGTAGAAAATACGCGGGCACTCGGCCGCGGCCTCGAGCCGATGGTGCGGATGATGCTGGGACTTTGATTGATCGCAGGGCTGGCCTGGTTTCGACCGGCTGCCGACGATCCGAAACGACAAGACAGGAACTAAGATGGCAGAAAACTACGACGTGATTATCATCGGCTCCGGTCCCGGCGGCTATGTGGCAGCAGTGCGCTCGGCGCAGCTGGGCCTGAAGACGGCGATCGTCGAGCGCGAACACCTCGGCGGCATCTGCCTGAACTGGGGCTGCATCCCGACCAAGGCGCTGCTGCGCTCGGCCGAGGTGATGGACCACGCCAATCACTTCAAGGATTACGGCCTCGTGCTCGAGGGTACCGTCAAGCCTGACGTCACCGCCGTCGTCGCCCGTTCGCGCGGCGTTTCGGCGCGGTTGACCGGCGGCGTGGCCTTCCTCATGAAGAAGAACAAGGTCGACGTCATCTGGGGTGAAGCCAAAATCACCAAGCCCGGCGAGATCGTCGTTACCAAGTCGAAGAAGCCGGCCGTACAGCCGCAGAACCCTCTGCCGAAGAACATCAAGAGCGAAGACGGCACCTATAACGCCAAGCACATCATCGTCGCGACAGGCGCCCGTCCGCGTGCGCTGCCGGGCATCGAGCCGGACGGCAAGCTGATCTGGACCTATTTCGAGGCGATGAAGCCTGACTTCCTGCCGAAGACGCTGCTCGTCATGGGCTCGGGCGCCATCGGCATCGAGTTTGCCAGCTTCTATCGCTCCATGGGCGTCGACGTGACCGTTGTTGAAGTCATGTCGTCGATCATGCCGGTCGAAGATGTCGAAATCTCCGCCATCGCCAAGAAGCAGCTCGAGAAGCGCGGCCTGAAGTTCATCCTCGACGCCAAGGTGACCAAGGTCGACAAATCGGCCGACAGCATCACGGCCACCATCGAGACCAAGGATGGCAAGAGCCAGCAGATCACGGCTGACCGGATGATCTCGGCGGTCGGCGTCGTCGGCAACATCGAAAATCTCGGCCTCGAGGCTCTCGGCGTCAAGACGGATCGCGGCTGCGTCGTCATCGACGGCTACGGCAAGACCAACGTTCCCGGCCTCTACGCCATCGGCGACGTCGCCGGTCCGCCGATGCTCGCCCACAAGGCAGAGCATGAAGGCGTCGTCTGCGTCGAGAAGATCGCGGGTCTGCCCAATGTGCATGCCACCGACAAGAGCAAGGTTCCGGGCTGCACCTACTGCAACCCGCAGGTCGCTTCCGTCGGTCTCACCGAAGCCAAGGCCAAGGAGCTCGGCCGCGACATCCGCGTCGGCCGCTTCCCCTTCGCCGCCAACGGCAAGGCGATTGCGCTCGGCGAAGACCAGGGCCTCTGCAAGGTGATCTTCGACAACAAGACCGGTGAGCTGCTGGGTGCCCATATGGTCGGCGCCGAAGTCACCGAACTGATCCAGGGCTTCGTCATCGCCATGAACCTGGAGACGACGGAAGAAGAATTGATGCACACGATCTTCCCGCATCCGACCGTATCGGAAACGATGAAGGAAGCGTCCCTCGATGCCTATGGCCGCGCGCTGAACGCTTGATAATCACCGCAAGCGCCCTCTATTCGAGGGCGTCAACACACAGGAGATTATCATGGAAATTCTATCGCAGCCTTGGGTCGTATTCTTGCTGATCGGCCTCGTTGCCGGCTTTCTAGCCAGCCTCGTGGTTGGCGGCGGCGGTCTTCTCAGCTGCCTGCTGAGCGGCGTCATCGGCGCTTTCGTCGGCGGCTTTCTGTTTCACGCGCTGGGCATCTCGCTCGGCATCCAAAATCTGCTGGTCGTGCAGATCATTCATGCAACCGTCGGCGCCATCATTGTGGTGTTGCTGGCGCGAGCGATAGCCTGGGGATAAGGACAGGGTCATGGGCGTAGGTTGGATTGGCGCAATCATCATCGGCGGACTTGCCGGCTGGCTCGCTGGCAAGCTGATGGAAGCGCGTTATGGCATCCTGTTGAATATCGTTCTCGGCATCGTCGGCTCGGTGGTTGCGAACGCAATCCTCGGCCAGTTCCATGTGGCGGTCGCAGACACGCGCATGGGCTTCTTCATCACCGGTTTCATCGGCGCCTGCATCCTGATATTCTTCGCCCGGCTCGTCCAGCGATAGGCTTGTCGTCTTAGACGGCAGAAAGAACGTTATGGTCACGATTCTCGACACCATCAATCCATCGGCCCTGCGCATCCGCCATCCGGAGAAGGCCCACAAGCCCGATACCGAGGTGCTGCGCAAGCCGGAGTGGATCCGCGTCAAGGCGCCGACCTCGAAGGGCTACGCCGAGACCCGCGCCATCGTCAAGGAACACAAGCTGGTCACCGTCTGCGAAGAGGCCGGCTGCCCCAACATCGGCGAATGCTGGGACAAGAAGCACGCGACCTTCATGATCATGGGCGAGATCTGCACCCGCGCCTGCGCCTTCTGCAACGTGTCGACGGGCAAGCCGAACGCGCTCGACATGGCCGAGCCGGAAAACGTCGCCAAGGCCGTCAAGGAAATGGGCCTCAGCCATGTCGTTATCACCTCGGTCGACCGCGATGATCTCGCCGATGGCGGTGCCGAGCACTTCGAAAAGGTGATCTGGGCGATCCGCGCGGCATCGCCGCTGACGACGATCGAAATCCTGACGCCGGACTTCCTGAAGAAGCCCGGCGCGCTGGAGCGGGTCGTTGCCGCCAAGCCCGACGTCTTCAACCACAATATGGAAACCGTTCCCGGCAACTATCTGACGGTTCGCCCCGGCGCCCGCTATTTCCACTCCATCCGCCTGCTGCAGCGGGTCAAGGAACTCGATCCGACGATGTTCACCAAGTCCGGCATCATGGTCGGCCTTGGCGAAGAGCGCAACGAAGTGCTGCAGTTGATGGACGACCTGCGCACCGCCGACGTCGACTTCCTGACCATCGGCCAGTATCTGCAGCCAACCCGCAAGCACCATGCGGTCATGAGCTTCGTCACGCCAGACGAGTTCAAGTCCTACGAGACGGTCGCCTATACCAAGGGCTTCCTGATGGTCGCCTCCAGCCCGCTGACCCGCTCGTCCCACCATGCCGGCGACGATTTTGCGCGGCTGCGCGCGGCGCGCGAGCGAAAGGTTCTGATGGCGGCCGAGTAGGGCGGGCAATAAGGTGGGCCCGGCCGTCATTTGGTGATGCCGTCGGCCCGCGCTTAATTCCAGGTCCTGACCTCAGAACGCGGCTGTGCGGAAAAAGAGGGAGGCGGACAATGCGGGAAGCGTCGAATCCTCAAGGCCCCAACTACGTGACGGACATCACGGATGCCGCAAACAGGATAAAAGCCGCAGATCGGATCCTTGTGATCGGATGCTCCGGAGGCGGCAAGTCGACCTTTTCCCAGATCGTTGCGGCACATTTCGACCTTCAGTATATTTCGGTTGATCGCGACATTCTCTGGCTTCCCGGCTGGGTTCAGCGCGACAAAGAGGAGCAGCGGACGCTTACGGCCGCAATGACATCTGCCGAGCGCTGGGTGATGGATGGGACAAGCCCATCGACATTCGATATCCGCCTACCACGTACGGAAATCGTCGTCTGGGTTCGGATGTCGCGCCGTGTATGCCTGCTGGGTGTGACCACACGCTGGCTACGCTGGTTGGGAAGGACGCGCCCGGAGATGGCGCCAGGTTGCCCAGAGAAACTGGACTGGGAGTTCCTGCGCTTCATCTGGACATTCGAGAATCGCTTTTCGCCGCGTATCGTCGCCGCCCTTGTTGAAGACGGCCCAAATGTGCCGGTTTTTCAACTGAAATCACGGCGACAGATGGGCGTGCTTCTTGATCTTATCGGCGCGCCCGCTTAATTGCGGCTGATGCCAAAGTTCGAAACCCACCGCCCGGTTCCCCATACCCCCGATCAGATGTTCGACCTCGTCGCCGACGTCGAGCGCTATCCGGAGTTCCTGCCGCTGTGCAATGGCCTTGTCGTGCGTAGCCGCAAGGAGCGAGACGGTAAGACATTGCTGGTTGCCGACATGACGGTGGGCTACAAGGCCATCCGCGAGACCTTCACGACGCAGGTTCTGCTCAACCGGGCGGAGCATGTCATCGACGTGCAGTATGTCGATGGCCCGTTCAAATACCTGAACAACCGCTGGGCCTTCCAGCCGACCGCCGATGGCGGCTGCACCATCGACTTTTTCATCGACTACGAATTCAAGAGCCGCATCCTCGGCGCGCTGATGGGATCGATGTTCGACCGCGCATTCCGCATGTTCACCGAAGCCTTCGAGACGCGGGCCGGCAAGATCTACGCCTGAGCCAGTTCCAGCAGCATTTCCAGTGCGGTCGCAACCGTTGCCAGCCGGACTTCATCGCGACCCAGATCGCCGTAGCGCATTTCCCGATGCAGGATTTTGCCGTCAAGCGATCGCGCGGCGAGATGGACAAGCCCGACCGGCTTGTCGACGGAGCCGCCGCCGGGGCCGGCAATTCCGGTGACCGCGACAGCCAAGGCCGCGCGGGAGCGGAAGAGGGCACCCTGGACCATCTGCAACGCCGTCTCGCGCGATACTGCGCCATAGGCTGCAAGCGTTGATGGCTGGACGCCGAGCATCTCCATCTTGGCCGTGTTGGTATAGGTGACGAAGCCGCGATCGACGACGGCGGACGATCCGGCGATATCCGTAAGGGCACCCGCAATTAGGCCACCGGTGCAGGACTCGGCCGTTGCCACCATCAGGCCGCGCGACTTGCAGAGCGTGACGAGTTGCTCGGCCAGCGTGGCAACGGGACTGTCGAAGGTGCTCATGCTTTGCCTCCCCGGTAGACGACCGTCGCCGTGGCGATGGCTGCGATGCCCTCGCGGCGACCGACGAAGCCGATTTCTTCATTCGTCGTGGCCTTGACCGAGCAGCGGTCAATGCCGATGCCAAGGAACGTCGACAACGCCTGGCGCATCTCGAGGCGGCGCGGTCCGATCTTCGGTGCTTCGGCGATCAGTGTCACGTCGGCATTCATGATCGTTCCGCCGTTTTCGCGCACCACCTTGGCCGCGTGCTCGATGAAGATGCGCGAGGCCGCGCCCTTCCATTGGGGGTCGCTCGGCGGGAAGTGATCGCCGATGTCGCCGGCGCCGCAGGTGGCGAGTAGCGCGTCGGTCAGCGCGTGCAGCGCCACATCGGCATCCGAATGGCCCTTGAGCCGCTGATCGTGCGGCAGGAAGACGCCGCAGAGCGTCACGCCATCGCCCGGCTCGAGCTGATGCACGTCGTAGCCATTGCCCGTCCGGACGTCGGGCAGTTGCGCCGATAATCTGTCATCCGCCATGCTGATGTCCCTTGCGACCGTGAGCTTGATATTGTCCGCAATGCCGGCCACGAGCCTTACCGGGATGCCCGCCCACTCGGCAATCGATGCATCGTCGGTGAAATCGGTGCGGCCGTCGAGGACTGCCTTTTCGTGCGCCTCCAGGATCGCGGTGAATTCGAAAGCTTGCGGTGTCTGGGCGGCATAGAGCCCGGCGCGGGCGACGGTTTCCGTCACCAGACGATCGGCGCCGATCCGTTTCAGCGTATCCGTCACCGGCGTTGCCGGCAGCACCGCCAGCGCTCCGCCCTCCAGCGCCGAGCGGATATCGTCGAGCAGCGCATGGTTAAAAAACGGGCGGACGGCATCGTGGATCAGGACGTGGGTGACGTCGGATCCCTTGAGCGATCGCAGCCCGGCCAGAACGGACTGCTGACGCGTGGCGCCGCCGAAGGTACTCGCGACCGACACATTCTCAGCAAGCCCGGCCGAAGCCGTCGAAAAAAGCGCCTCGTCATCGCGATGAATAACAACGACAATTGCCGAATGGTGCGGCCATGTCATGAACCCTTCAAGCGTATGGGCGATGATCGCCTTGCTGCCGATGGTGCGATATTGTTTCGGGCCGTCTTGCGGCGATCCGGCGCGTTCGCCGCGACCGGCCGCCACCACCAGAATTCCGAGCGACATCGGTTGCTTTGCGTGCATTTGCGTCCTAAACCCCGGATCCAAAGTTATTTACTGGAAGCGGGTCTAGCGTCTCCACCAGGGCTTTTCCAGCATTTGCCCAAAAAATATCGAGCCCTGCCGAAAGCGCTTGGCAAGCTCAAAAAATGTGGCTAAAAATAGTGCAAATTCCTCGCGTGCCCGAAAGATAACCTTTTGTCTGCCATCGACATTGCATCACCTTTGTCCATCGGGCCCGTCCAGATCAGAAACCGCGTCGTGCTCGCACCGATGTCCGGTGTCACCGATCTCCCCTTTCGCCAGCTTGCCATGCGCTTCGGTGCGGGTCTGGTGGTAACTGAGATGGTGGCAAGCCGCGAGTTGGTCCAGGACGCTGCCGAATCCTGGTCGCGCCTGAAGCATGCGGGGCTCAAGCCACACATGGTCCAGCTTGCCGGCCGGGAAGCCTATTGGCTGGCGGAGGCCGCGAAGATCGCCGCCGGCAATGGCGCCGACATCATCGACATCAACATGGGTTGCCCGGCCAAGAAGGTGATCGGCGGCTATGCCGGATCCGCCTTGATGCGGGAGCCGGATCACGCGCTGTCGCTGATCGAAGCGACGGTCAAGGCCGTCGACGTGCCCGTGACGCTGAAGATGCGGCTCGGCTGGGACGAGAAGTCCATCAATGCCCCCGATATTGCGAGCCGTGCGGAAGAGGCCGGCATCAAGCTGGTGACAATCCACGGGCGCACGCGCATGCAGTTTTATGAGGGCAAAGCGGACTGGGATGCGATCCGTGCCGTGCGTGACGCCGTCTCCATTCCGTTGATTGCCAATGGCGATGTCGAGACAGCTGAGGATGTCGGCGACATCCTTCGTCGCTCCGGAGCGGATGCGGTCATGGTCGGTCGCGGCTGTCAGGGGCGTCCGTGGCATGCGGGCGTGCTGGCAGGGGGCGCAGGGCCGGCGGCCTCGGAAATTGCCGATATCGCCGTTGAACACTACCATGCCATGCTTGAATTTTATGGCGCCGATGTCGGCATTCGCCATTCGCGCAAGCATCTCGGCTGGTATCTCGACCGACATGCGCCCGGTTTCGACAAGGCGCGGATCATGACATCCAAGGATGCGGGCGAGGTCGCGACACTTTTGCGTTCCGCCCTTTCCGAAGCTTCGCAATATTTGCAGCAGACGCAGGAGGCAGCATGACTTCCGAGTCCTACAAACCGCCGGGGGATCATGCCGGCAACGCTGTTGCCATGGCGGTTCTCAACGCCATTCAGAACCCCGTCGTCATGGTCGACGAGCGCGGCCTGATGGTCTTTGCCAATTGGGAGGCGGAAGCCTTCTTCGGCGCCAGCGCCTCCCACCTTGCCCGCTACAACATCTCGACATTCATTCCTTTCGGCAGCCCCCTGATCGGTCTCATCGATCAGGTGCGCGAGCGCCGAGCGCCGGTTAGCGAATACCGGGTCGACCTGAGCTCGCCGCGCCTTGGTCAGGACAAGCTGGTCGATATCTACGTGGCGCCTGTGGTGAGCGAACCCGGCTGCGTTGTCGTCGTCTTCCAGGAACGCTCGATGGCTGACAAGATCGACCGCCAGCTGACGCACAGGGCGGCCGCCCGTTCGGTAACGGGCCTTGCCTCGATGCTCGCCCATGAGATCAAAAACCCGCTCTCCGGCATTCGCGGTGCCGCCCAGTTGCTCGAGCAATCGGCCGAGGACGATGACCGGGCGTTGACCCGGCTCATCTGCGACGAGACCGACCGGATCGTCTCACTGGTCGATCGCATGGAGGTCTTCTCCGACGAGCGGCCGGTCGACCGGACGCCGGTCAACATCCATTCCGTGCTCGATCGGGTGAAGGCCGTCGCCAAGGCCGGCTTCGGACGCAACATCAAGATCACCGAGAATTACGATCCGTCGCTGCCGGCGGTCTATGCCAACCGCGACCAGCTGGTTCAGGTCTTTCTGAACCTGATCAAGAACGCCGCGGAGGCAGTCGCCGAACGTCCGGATGGCGAAATCATCCTCACCACCGCCTACCGGCCGGGCATCCGCCTGTCGGTTGCAGGTTCGCGCGAGAAGATTTCCCTGCCGCTTGAGTTCTGCGTCATCGACAATGGCCCCGGCGTGCCGGCCGATCTGCTGCCGCACCTCTTCGATCCGTTCATCACCACCAAGACCAACGGCACCGGCCTAGGCCTGGCGCTGGTCGCCAAGATCATCGGCGATCACGGCGGCATCGTCGAGTGCGACAGCCAGAATCACAAGACCACCTTCCGGGTCCTGATGCCGGCTTCCAAAGGGACCACTCCCGAAGATTCTCTTCCCGCGAACACCACAGGATCTCTCAGATGACTGCCACTATCCTTGTCGCTGACGACGATGCCGCCATTCGTACCGTGCTCAACCAGGCCTTGAGCCGGGCCGGTTACGATGTGCGCATAACCTCCAATGCCGCCACGCTCTGGCGCTGGATATCTGCGGGCGAGGGCGATCTTGTGGTCACCGACGTGGTCATGCCGGACGAAAACGCCTTCGATCTGCTGCCGCGCATCAAGAAGGCGCGACCGGAACTGCCGGTCCTGGTGATGAGCGCCCAGAATACCTTCATGACGGCGATCAAGGCCTCCGAAAAGGGTGCCTACGATTATCTGCCGAAGCCTTTCGACCTCACCGAATTGATCGCGATCATCGGCAGGGCGCTGGCGGAGCCGAAGCGCCGGCCGATGAAGATCGAGGACGACATGCAGGACGGCATGCCGCTGGTCGGCCGTTCCGCCGCCATGCAGGAAATCTACCGGGTGCTTGCCCGGCTGATGCAGACCGACCTGACGCTGATGATCACTGGCGAATCGGGCACCGGCAAGGAACTCGTCGCGCGGGCGCTGCATGACTACGGCAAGCGCCGCAACGGCCCCTTCGTCGCGATCAACATGGCGGCCATTCCGCGCGACCTGATCGAATCGGAGCTGTTCGGACACGAGAAGGGTGCCTTTACCGGCGCCCAGAACCGCTCGACAGGCCGATTCGAGCAGGCCGAGGGCGGCACGCTGTTCCTGGATGAAATCGGCGACATGCCGATGGATGCGCAGACGCGGTTGCTGCGCGTGCTGCAGCAGGGCGAATACACCACCGTCGGCGGCCGGACGCCGATCCGCACCGACGTGCGCATCGTCGCCGCCACCAACAAGGACTTGAAGCAGGCGATCAACCAGGGTGTCTTCCGCGAGGACCTCTATTATCGCCTCAACGTCGTGCCGCTGCGTCTGCCGCCGCTGCGCGATCGTGCCGAGGATATTCCTGATCTGGTCCGCCACTTCATCCAGCAGGCCGAAAAGGAGGGGCTCGGCACCAAGCGATTCGATACCGAAGCGCTGGAGCTGATGAAGGCCTATCCCTGGCCTGGCAACGTGCGCGAACTCGAAAACCTGATCCGTCGCCTGATGGCCCTCTATCCGCAGGAAGTCATCACCCGCGAGATCATCGATTCGGAGCTGAGGGCGGACGTTCCGGATAGCCCGATCGACAAGGGGCCCGTTCGGACGGGCACGATGACCATCGCTCAGGCGGTGGAGGAAAACATGCGGGCCTACTTCACCAGTTTCGGTGACAATCTGCCCCCGCCCGGCCTCTATGACCGCGTTCTCACCGAACTGGAATATCCGTTGATACTTGCAGCCCTGACCGCCACCCGGGGCAATCAGATCAAGGCTGCCGATCTCCTTGGCCTCAACCGCAATACTCTGCGCAAGAAGATCCGGGAATTGGGCGTCTCCGTGTATCGGAGCTCCCGCACGGCTTGACAACCGACGTGCAACCGTTGCATTTTCGCCACAATGCGTTGCTTAAAGGTCACGCAGCCGATTTGGGATTTTGAACGATCTCGTGGCGACTGGGTCATGTGAGGTTGGTGGACATCGCTTGCCGTCGCGCGGCCAATGTCCGTGAGCTTGCGCTGCCTGCGGGATTATTGCCCTGCTTGCAACGGACGGACCTTCTCCGAAAAATCGGTTGATCACGCGGCCCAGCGCTGAAGCGCTTCGGCCAGGAGACGAATGCATGAACGAGGACGCGGTGTCGCCGTCGGCGAACGGTCAGGCGATCGTCAAGGTGACGGATCGTCGGGCGACATTTGCCTTGCCCGGCCTGTTGCTGGCAGGCGGCGCGCTCCTGTGCGCGGGTGTCACCCTGATAATTCTTTTGGGCCTCACCCCGGTTCCTCCGACCTCCCATGTCGTCGTCGCATCGGTTATCGTCAATTCGCTGTTTGTCGCAGCCCTGATCATCCTGATCGGACGCGAGGTCTTTCGACTGTTGAAGGCGAGAAGCCGGGGGCGGGCGGCGGCCCGACTGCATATCCGGATCGTCGTCCTCTTCTCGATCGTCGCCATCACGCCTGCCATCCTGGTCGCGATCTTCGCATCGCTGACGCTGAACGTCGGGCTGGACCGCTGGTTCGCGCTCAGGACCCAGCAGATCATTCGCTCCTCGCAGAACGTCGCCCAGGCCTATCTGATGGAGAATGCCAGTTATCTGCAGGGGCAGACGGCCTCGATGGGTAACGACCTCGAGCGCAACCACACCCTCTACAGCCTCGATCGGACCGGTTTTGGCGACCTGATGACACGCCAGGCGAAGGGTCGTGGCCTGCTCGGCGCCTTCCTGGTGCGCGGCGATGGCTCGGCCATCGTCCAGGCGGACATCAAGACGGAACGACCGCTGCCAGCCATCCCGAAGGATGCGCTTGCGGCATCGGCCGGAGGGCAGCCGACGCTTATTCCGCCTGGGGTAACCAATCTTGTCGGCGCGATCATCAAGCTCGACGAAATTCCCGGCGCCTATCTCTACACGGTGCGTGCCGTCGATCCGCGGGTGATGAACGCGATGCGGATGGTTGAGGAAAACACCGCCGAGTACAAGGGCATGGAAGAGGGACGCATGTCCCTGCAGATCGCCTTTGCGGTGCTCTACATCGGCTTCGCGCTGATCGTGCTGCTCGCCGCTATCTGGACCGCGATCGCGGTAGCCGACCGGATCGTGCGCCCGATCCGGCTTTTGATCAGCGCCGCCGACAATGTCGCATCGGGCAATATGAACGTCCTGGTGCCGGTGCGTGCGGCGGATGGCGACGTCGGCAGCCTGTCGCGCACCTTCAACAAGATGATCTCCGAAATCCGCACACAGCGCGACGAGATCCTCGAGGCCAAGGACGAAGTCGACGACCGCCGACGCTTTATCGAAGCGGTGCTATCGGGCGTCACCGCAGCCGTCATCGGCGTCGAGCACGACCGTCGCATCACCATCGTCAATACCTCGGCCGAAGTCCTGCTGACCCTGTCGAGCGGCGAGTTGCTGGGTCGGAGCCTCGAAGAAATCGCGCCCGAAGTCGATCAGGTGGTGACGGAGGCAACGACGCGCCATCGCAACGATTTCCGCAAGCAGATCAGCCTCGTGCGCGGTGGCACCGTGCGGACGCTCAGCGTTCAGGTGACGCGCGAGGAAACGCGCGACATGAAGGAATCCTATGTCATCACACTCGATGATATCACCGACCTCGTGATCGCCCAGCGCTCGACCGCCTGGGCCGACGTCGCGCGGCGCATCGCCCACGAGATCAAGAATCCGTTGACGCCGATCCAGCTCTCGGCCGAGCGCATCCGCCGGCGCTACGGCAAGCAGATCGACGAGAACGACCGGGCGGTATTCGACCAGTGCACCGATACGATCATTCGCCAGGTCGGCGACATCGGCCGGATGGTCGACGAATTCTCCTCCTTTGCCCGCATGCCGAAGCCGACGATGGAGCCGACCGACCTGCGCAGCATCATCCGTGACGCCGCCTTCCTGCGCGAAATGGGCAACAACCACGTCAAGTTCCAGCGGGAACTGGGCAGCGATCCGCTGGTCGGCATGTTCGATACGCGCATGCTCGGCCAGGCCTTCGGCAACATCATCAAGAATGCCGTCGAGGCGATCGACGCCGTTCCGAGCGGCGAGGAGCGCGGCGCGCCGACGGTCGTTCTGCGCGCGTCGCTCGATCCGGAGCGCGACAGGTTCACGGTCGATGTCATCGACAACGGCCGCGGCCTGCCGGTGGAAAACCGTCACAGCATTCTTGAGCCCTACATGACGATGCGGGAAAAGGGCACGGGCCTGGGTTTGGCAATCGTCAAGAAGATTATTGAAGACCATGGCGGGCAGCTGGAATTGCACGATGCCCCCGCCGAATTCGACCAGGGAAGGGGAGCCATGATCCGCGTGCATCTGCCACGCCGCGAACTGGCGACCATCGCTCCCGAAGCCAACGACAAGGAAGCAGCTTATGGCATCTGATATTCTGGTGGTGGACGACGAGGAAGACATCCGCGAGATTGTCTCCGGCATTCTTTCCGACGAGGGCCACGAGACCCGCACCGCCCATGACAGCGACAGCGCGCTCGCGACGATCTCCGAGCGTGTCCCGCGGCTGATCTTTCTCGACATCTGGATGCAGGGCAGCAAGCTCGACGGTCTGGCGCTGCTTGACGAGATCAAAGCCAGACACCCGGACCTGCCCGTCGTCATGATCTCCGGCCACGGCAACGTCGAAACGGCCGTCTCCGCGATCAAGCGCGGTGCCTTCGATTTCATCGAGAAGCCGTTCAAGGCCGACCGGCTGATCCTGATTGCCGAACGGGCGCTTGAAAATTCCAAGCTCAAGAAGGAAGTCGTCGATCTCAAGCGCCGCACCGGCGACACCATCGAGCTGATCGGCACGTCTGTCGCCGTATCGCAGCTGCGCCAGACCATCGACAAGGTCTCGCCGACCAACAGTCGCGTCATGATCTTCGGCCCTTCCGGCTCCGGCAAGGAGCTGGTGGCACGCATGGTGCACAAGAAGTCGAGCCGCGCCAACGGCCCCTTCGTCGCGCTCAACGCCGCCAACATCACGCCGGATCGGATGGAGGTGGCGCTGTTCGGCACCGAGGGTTCGCCAGGGCAGGCGCGCAAGATCGGCGCTCTCGAAGAGGCGCATCGCGGCATGCTCTATCTCGACGAAGTCGGCGAAATGCCGCGCGAGACGCAGAATAAAATCCTGCGCGTGCTCGTCGACCAGCAGTTCGAGCGTGTCGGTGGTTCGAAGCGCGTCAAGGTCGATGTCCGCATCATCTCGTCGACGGCCTACAATCTCGAAAGCCGTATTGCGGAAAACCTGTTCCGTGAAGACCTCTACCATCGGCTGGCGGTCGTTCCTGTGCGCGTGCCGGCATTGGCCGAACGCCGCGAAGACATTCCCTTCCTGGTCGACCAGCTGATGCGGCAGATTTCGGAGCAGGCCGGCATTCGTCCGCGGCGCATCGGCGATGACGCGATGGCCGTACTGCAAGCGCATGACTGGCCGGGCAACATTCGCCAGTTGCGCAACAATATCGAGCGGCTGATGATCCTTGCCCGCACCGACGGTCCCGATACCCCGATCACCGCGGAAATGCTGCCAACCGATCTAGGCGACATGCTGCCGAAGGTCTCAGCCCAGAATGACTATCACATCATGACCTTGCCGTTGCGCGAAGCCCGCGAAATGTTCGAGCGCGATTACCTGATCGCGCAGATCAATCGCTTCGGCGGCAACATCTCGAGGACGGCCGAGTTCGTCGGCATGGAGCGTTCGGCGTTGCATCGCAAGCTGAAGTCGCTGGGTGTCTAGTGGCACCTGCGGACCACTGCCAGCCTTGGTTTGCCGGTGGATCGCTCCATGAGCAATGCAACCGGTCGTGGGTCGAGGAGATCAGGCCTGCGGCCGATGGTTTTGGGGAGTACCGCTGATAACGTTTTCGACATTGCGAAAAAGACTGTGATTTGATACCAAGATTTGCTGGAGGAGAGGCGAGGGTATCTCCTGTCGCAGTCCCTAGTCTATGATGATATTGAACCGGCCGAAATGGTCGGCATGAAAGAAAGAAGCGGCGCCATGGCGGAACGTTCTCAGAATTTGCAGGACTTATTTCTCAATACTGTTCGCAAACAAAAGATTTCACTGACAATTTTTCTTATCAACGGCGTCAAACTGACTGGCGTTGTTACTTCCTTCGACAACTTCTGCGTCTTGTTGCGTCGCGACGGCCATTCTCAGCTTGTTTACAAACATGCTATTTCGACAATCATGCCTGGCCAGCCGATGCAGATGTTTGAAAGCGAAGAAGCCGCTTCCTAAACCGCATTCTCAATAGGAATTCTTCACATCACCACACGCGATACCAAAAATGACAGCATCATCCCGGAAGCCGAGAAGCACCGGGATGACATGCGAGCCGTCGTCATCGTTCCTGTCCTGAAGCAGGCGCGCGGAAGAGCGTCCAAGTCCGACGGCACCGTCACCTCGACGCGCACGCCGGAAAGCCGTCTTGAAGAGGGAAAAGGTCTGGCGCACGCCATCGACCTCGAAGTCGTCTATGGCGCCATCGTGCCGGTCAACGAGCCCCGCCCCGGCACCTTGCTCGGCAGCGGCAAGATCGAAGAGATCGGCGCCCTGCTGGATGAGTTCAACGCCGGCCTCGTGATCGTCGATCATCCGCTTACGCCTGTGCAGCAGCGCAATCTCGAAAAGGAATGGGGCGCCAAGGTCATCGACCGGACAGGCCTCATCCTCGAAATCTTCGGCCGCCGCGCCTCCACCAAGGAAGGCACGCTGCAGGTCGATCTCGCCCATCTCAACTACCAGAAGGGCCGCCTCGTTCGCAGCTGGACCCACCTTGAGCGCCAGCGCGGTGGCGCGGGCTTCATGGGTGGTCCGGGTGAAAC
>Ga0070670_100001442_pt1 | contig 19094 bp, 13 predicted proteins | sample KBSS63metaG_FD_64665 | JGI IMG/M metagenome (GOLD analysis project Ga0070670, IMG submission 64665) | Switchgrass rhizosphere microbial communities from Kellogg Biological Station, Michigan, USA - KBS S6-3 metaG | ecosystem: Host-associated > Plants > Roots > Rhizosphere > Soil ... | reverse complement strand
CGTAGCCCTCGTACGTCAGCTCTTCGTAGACCACGCCCTCGAGCTCACCGCTGCCGCGCTTGATGGCGCGCTCGATGTTGTCCTTGGGCATGTTGTTGGCCTTGGCCTCGGCCACGGCAGCGCGCAGGCGCGGGTTGCCGGCCGGATCGCCGCCGCCCATGCGCGCGGCAACGGTCATTTCTTTCAGGATGCGGGTGAAGATCTTTCCGCGCTTCGCGTCGGCCGCACCTTTCTTGTGCTTGATGGTGCTCCATTTGCTGTGGCCGGACATCGGGATGCTCCTTATGGTCGGACGGGACCTCGGTCCCGGATATTTTGAGGGGGCGCGATTATAGCCGAAGCGCCGTCACCTGCGAGAGCCAACCGTGGCGCGCAACGTCCGCAGCCGAAGGTCGAGTTCCTCCGGTGTGATGTGCGCGTACTTTTCCGGAAGCAATCGGCGGCTGGACGATTCGAAAACGGCAAGCAGCTCCATGTATTCGAGCAGTTCCGTGTCGCGGCTCGGAAAGTAATCGGCGGCCGCGGCGACGAACTGATCGGCGGAAACCGTCGTCGACGAATCGCGCGCCGCATCATCATTCGCCATCAGGATCACCGCTTCGACGTCCGCGTTCGAATAGCCGACCAGCTTCTTCGAAAAGGCGTCGCGGATGGAGGTGAAGTCGACGTCCGTGTTGATCCGATTCTTCCGCACGACGGCGCGGGCGATGTTCTCCACCTCCTCCGGCGTCTGCGAGTAGAGAAACGGGATCTTTCGATCGAGACGTCCGGCGCGTTTGAGATCGACGTCAAGCTTGTCGGGACGATTGGTCATCACCAGGAAAAGAATGCGCCCTCGGTTCGAAGTGTCCGACATGAACTCCTTGATCCGGGCAATGACGCGCGATGACGTGCCGCCGTCACCGTCTCCATCCGTGTTGCCGAAGGCGCGGTCGCCTTCATCGACGATGACGACGACCTGTCCGATGGCGCGGATGACGTTGAGGATCTTCTCCAGATTGCCCTCGGTCGCGCCCACCCACTTCGACCGAAAGTTTTTCAGCTTGATCGTGGTCAGCCCGCACTCGCGCGCAAAGGCCTCGGCCACGAACGTTTTGCCGGTTCCCATCGGCCCGGTAAAGAGGATGCCCATCGGCACGCGCGCGGTCTGTCCGTCGCGAATGCTGCCGGCGATGACCAGCAGATCCTTCTTCACCTCGTCCATGCCGCCGACAACTTCGAAGCCGAACGCGGGAACGACGAACTCGATCAATCCGAAGCATTCGCGCTCGAGGATTTCGCGCTTGCGGCTGGCGATGAGGCGATCGACTTCCTGCCGCGCGCGATCGCCGCGATCTGCTACGGCTTTCTCCACCGGCTGCGCGCCGGGAGCGAGCAGCTTGACGATCTCGTCCTGGCCCAATCCCGAAGTCAGCGCCGCCAGCTTCTTCGCGCGCTCTTTCGCATCGCTGCCGCCGAGGAGGTGGGCGATGAACTCCTCGCGCTCGGCGGCCTCGCTCTCGCTGCGCGGCGCGGGCGTGAGGATGGCGATGATCTGGATGGCCTTGAGGCCGGCGGTGATCTCGGCGTAGCGATCGGCCTCTTTCGCGCTGAGCTGGTCGTCCGCGATCAGGGCTGCGGCGCGTCGCGTGTCGCGATCAGGCATCGGCACTTCGACGACCGCCACTTTCGGATTGGAGATCAGCTTCGAGGAAAGATCGGTCAGGTTTTCCGAGACGAGAATGACGATGTTGTCGGTGTGCTCGATCTCCGGCAGAAACGACCAGCGATGCAGCGTCACGACCGCTCCGCGATCCGACTCGCTCTGAAAATTCGGATCGCCGGCCGGCGCAAGCGCCTCCGCGTATTCGAGGATGACCGCCGTCTTCGTCGACGCGATCAATAGCCGTTCGATCGCCGCCAGCGCGCGCGTCTTGTCCTCGGGGAGCAGCAGATCATCGAGATGATCGACGCCCTTCGCACGCTTCAAAAAGCGAACGCCGGTGGCCACGTTGTAGACCACGACCGTGTCCTTCGTTTCCTGCAAAAGCGTGTTGCCGAGAAACTCGGTGATGGTCAGCGTCTCGCCGCCACTGATCACGGCGTCATACACATTGCCATGCAGCACAAACACGGACGCTTCCCCGCGCACGTAGCGGCGTCGAAGGTCTTCAGCCCATGGGGGAAGGGTTTTCTCTGGCATTCAGTCTCCGGTCACGCCTCAATCGCGTGCAGGATCTTCTCCGTATCGACGGCGGTCTGCCGGATCGACTCCACGCCGTCGAGCAAGTCATCGAGCTGTCCCGACAACTCCGCGGGCGACTGCATCGTCACGATCTGATCGGCGATGAGCTGGAACGAATTCTCGATCAGGTCGAGCTGCCCTTTGGCCACGCCGAGGTAGTTGCGAATGTCATGAAGCTTCTCGAGGCGCTTCAGGATCACCGCGAGATTCTTGCCGGCGATGTCGCGCTCCTGCTGCGTCGCGTTCTTCGCCGCGGCGCGGGCGCGCCAGCGCTCGCAATCGCGTTCGAGCGAGTCGAGATCGATGTCGGCCAGGTAGTTCTCATACCGACTGCACGTCAGCGCCATCTCCAGAAAGGAGTCGACGAGCTTGCGGGTCTTGATCAACTCCCCGCGCAAAAGATCGCCGGTGAATGACGGATTCTGTGATGCCAGCCGGTTGATGTCCTGCTGCCGCGACACCAGCCGCTCCACGCGCGCCCGCTGCTCCTCGGGCAGCGTCTTCATCCGCTCATTGCGATCCTGCTCTTCCAGCGCCAGCCGGATTTTTTCGAATCGCGGGTCCCACAGCAGCCGCCGCAGCGTCGGATTGTCGGGACCGTGCAGAAGCCAGATCGCTTCCGCGCCAATCGCGCCGAGGGCCAGGACTGGATTGAGCGTAAGGACGGACGCCGCCAGCGCCCCGCCGAGGAGCGAAAGATTGTACGGATTGGAGAAAGCCATCTTCAGATACGGCCGCTTCTCGAAGATCGCCTCCTTCGCCATGTCCTTGGCCGTATCGCGCACAGCCTGCGCCAACTTCGGAGGCGGCAGGCCTGCCTGGGACGGTTTGATGGGATCAGCCACGCTGCGGATTGTACCGGCAGGCGCTTCGCGCTGACTGTCGAGGTAAACCATCGAGCTCCATCTTCGTGTAATCTCACGATCTCTTCCATCAGCAAGGGTCTCTAGCAGTCGTTTCTTACGAACGGAGCGGATGTTGTCCGTCTAAGTTTGCGATGAGGTACTGGGCCATCGCGAAGCAACGTGCGTTCATCGGACCGCTGACCGGCGCGTTCATCGTCGCCGCTGCCGGAGTTCTGTTTGTGAAGGCGCCGCGCACCATCACGTCGTGGTCGAAATCGCCCATTGCGAAGATCGCGTCCATCTTCAACCCGAAGGACGGCCGGCGGATCGAGCCGCGTCTGAGCGGCGGCATCGACTGGGCACCGTTCCGGCCGCGTCCGACCGAGGCCTCGATGACTCCCGCAAGGAGTCGAGGCTCGGATGACGACGACGCGGCGCACGTGAACGGCGTCGCACTGCTCCTCACTGGAAAAACGGCACAAGCGCTGTCGAAACTCGAGGCTGCGGCGGCTTCCTCGAACGATCCTGCGGCATGGAACGATCTCGCCGCTGCATTGCACGAGGCGGCGATGCGCTACGACGTCCCGGAGCAGATTGCGCACGCGCTCGCTGCCGCAGACCGCGCACTCGCACTCAACCCTGAGTATGCCGAGGCGCTGTTCAACCGGGCGCTCATGCTGCAGCGCCTCGGCTTCCGGGACGATGCCCTGATCGCATGGAAACGGTATCTGGAGGTGGATGCCGGAAGCGGTTGGGCGGTGGAGGCGCGTGCGCACGCCGCGGCGTTGGCGCCAAAGGAACCGCTTCAGAATCAGCTCGACCGTCAGTACGACGCTGTGCTCCGCGACCCGGCGGTCGCGAAGGAGCTCGCCGCGCGCGATCCGGGCGGCGCTCGCGGTGCGTGTGCCAAAGTCGTCCTCGCGCGATGGGGTCAGGCCGTGCTGCGCGGCGATGAGCGCGACGCCGCGCGGCAGTTGCAGGTCGCACGGCGTCTCGCGGAGGCGGTCACGCTCAACGGCGATCACCTCGTGGAGCGTGCGATCGCGGCAATCGATGCCGCGCACGGCGATGCGCGAATGGATCTCGCCACCGCACACGCGGCGTACTTCGACAGTCTCTCGGGCGAGCCCGGCGACGCCGAAGCGCCGCTACGGCGCTCCGCCGCGCTCTTCGCGCGGAACGGCAGTCCGATGGAGCTGCCTGCCCTCTACTTCGCAGCCAACAGCATGTACGTGCAGGGTCGCCATGATGAAGCGATCAAGCAATATGAAAGCCTCCTGGCGATCGTCGCGGCCTCCGACTATCCGGCGTACCGCGGATTACTCCTCTGGTCGCTCGGCCTGGGCCTGGAATCGAAGGGCGAGTGGGGAAAGGCGATCGAGATCTTCGAGGAGGGGCGGTCGCTGTTCGAGAAGGTGCATGAGGGCGGAAACGCCGCGATGATGCGCGTCCTGCTCGCGAATGTTTACGATCGCATCGGCGACCCGGCCACGGCCTGGAAGCAGCGCGTGAGCTTTCGCGACGATTTGGGAGTGCGGACCGACGAGGTGCTCTCGGAGGGTGTCTCCTCGATCGCCGAGGCCGCGATTTTGCGCAACGACTGGAGCACGGCGCTTTCCTTCCTGTCGCTTCATGCCGCAATGCTGAAGCGCATGAACTATGACGAATCGCTCGCCGACTCGCTGTTTCTCCGATCGGTCGTCCGCGATCGCCTGCAGGACCTGGCGGGCAGCCGCGCCGATTTCGCAGCCGCCCGGGACATCGCGCGGGCCGCGAAAGATCCGGTGTATCGCGTCCGGCTCGACGCCGCAGAGCGGCGCGCGGAAGCGATGTTCCGTTCGACACCACCTTCGCAGGCGGAGGCATTGCTGTCGGAGGCCATCGAGTTCCAGAAGACCCGCAGCGATATGAATGCGTTGCCCAGCCTGTTGTTGCAACGGGCGCGCTTGCGGATCGCCGAGGGCAACAAAGCGGCAGCGATGGTGGACGTCGAGCGCGGAATCGCCGACCTCGAGCGGCAACGCGAATCTCTGCCGGCCGGCGAGGCGCGATGGGGGGCGTTCTACAGCGCGAAGGAACTGTTCGAAGTCGGCGTCGAGCTTGCGATTGACCACAACGACGCAGCGACTGCATTTGCGTTCGCCGAGCGGGCGCGAGCGCGTGCACTGCTCGATTCATATGGTCGCTCGCCGGCCCTCGACGTTCGCAGCCTGCCACCGCACACGGTGGTCGTCGAGTACGCCGCGTTGCCGGAGCGCCTGGTCATCTTCACGGCCGACGCCGCGGGCCTGAATGCGACTGAGGTCAGGATCTCGCGGGCCACCCTCGCCGCAGAAATCGAGTCTTTCGTGCAGTCGGTGCGGGACGGATCCCCGCAACCGTCGCTGTACGAGCGCCTCATCAAGCCGGTCGAATCGCACCTTCGCGGCGCCAGCAAAATTGCCTTCGTCGCCGATGCGACGACCGCCGATGTCCCGTTCAGCGCGATCCGTAACGATGCCGGTACGTACCTGCTCGATCGGTATTCGATAGTGAGCGCGCCGAGCGCCGCGGCATTCGCGGCGATCAGCGAGCGGCGCGGCGAAACGCTGCAGGTCCCGCGCACGGCCCTCCTCGTCGCGGCTCCCGACGCGAGCGGGGACTCCGCGGCGCTCGCGTTCGTACAGAGAGAAGCGAAGCGGATCGGGGCCGAGTACGCCGATTCCGTGCAGACTGACGATGCGGACGCCCTCGCTAAACACGCCGCCGCTGCCGACGTCATCCACTTCGGCGGCCACGGCGTCGGCGATGCGCGCGGCTTGCAGCCCGCCTACCTGCTCCTCCGCAAGAACGGACGCGAGCATCGCCTCGGCGTTCCGGAGATCGGCATGCTGCGCCTTCGCCCGCAGACCACCGTCGTTCTCGCCGGCTGCGGCACGGCGCGAGGCGAGCGCCGCGCGGCCGAAGGCGTGATCAGCGTCGCACACGGGTTCCTCGCGGCGGGAGCTGGCTCGGTCATCGCGACGCAGTGGCCGATCGACGATGCCGACGCGGCGAGATTCTTCCCGCGTCTTCACCGCGCTCTCGCCCGCGGCCTGGCGCCATCCGAGGCGCTGCGCGAGACGCAACTCGAATCGATCCGCCGTGGAGACATACCGCCCTCGCTATGGGCGGCCATTCAGGACATAGGAAGCTGAAAGAAAGGAGAGAGAGATGACTACGTATTATCTCGCCGGTCTCATGTACATCAACGGATGCAAGGGGGACGATCAGCGCGTGCTGATCCCGGACGGCAGTGACGTCGAGCCGCCACGCGAGGCCACGATCCTCGTTGCGAAGGAAGAACGGAATGGGGACACGTTCGGCACGGCATGGCGCCCCCGAGTGCTCATGGTCGATGGGCAGCCGAAGGATTTCTACGAGTTCATCCTGAAGAAGCGTTCGCGCGTCAGCGTGTCCGGTTCGAACGGCGGCGCGCGATGCGTCAAGCTCGATGTCGGTCTGCCGAAAGCGCAGGTCGTCAACTTCGTTCCTAATCTCGACGACCCCGATACGATCGCGGAGATCGCGCTCGACGGAGGAAAGGTGACTGCGCGCAGGCTCGCCGACGTGCCGATCGTGGAATGGATCGTCGACGACAAACGGGACGATGCGACGATCACCGCCACAATCCTTGGGGCAGATCGAAAGCCCACTGGCGAGACGCAGACGCTCACTGTGAGGGGCGACGCGTCGGTCGTGTTCGTTCACTCCTCCGAGCTCTTCGCCGAGCCACAGAAGAAGGATGGCTACGTCGCGGGCGCGAAGCTGTACACGAAGATTTCGCTCCGAGACCATCCAGTTGATCCGGACAAATTTGAAGACAACCGGGAGGCCAGGGAGCCGCAGCCCAGAATCGAGCACGAACATCAGCCGGATGTCCTGAAAGGTTTGCGCAACCAAGCCGGATGGGACACTTCGGACCCTACGTGGTGCTGCCGCGACTAGCGCTTCCCCGAGGGGCGGCGATGCCGCCCCTCATCCCATGGATGCTCGAAAGGTCGAGAGTTTTCTCGCGCGAATCTCAAGCCCGCCGATACGCGAGGAAGGTCGGTGCGGCACTGACGCGTCACCTCAATGGTGGTCTTTTTTCACCTGCGCGACGATGAGATCGTTGAGCGCCAGGCCTACGCGGAGGATGCCGTCGCTGAATGCGGTCTTGTCGAGCGCCATCACGTAGTCGCCCGATTTGAAGTCCATGATGTTGTGCACGTGCAGGTCGTTCTCGCCTGACTTGACGATCGTACCGGCCACGTCGGCAGCGGTTCGTTTGCCGTGGCGCTGCACCTGAATCGCCGGGCCGCCTTTCGCCGTCAGCCCGTAAACCATCGCGCCCTCGAAGATCATGGTCGGGTCCATCGAAATCCCCGCTTTGTCCTCCCAGGCATGGCTCTCGGTCTGACCGAACATCTGCGGCGTGGTGAAGGTCAGCTCCGGAACGATGACGGTGAGGTTCCTGGCCTTGGCGATGCCGCGGAAGGACCAGGCCGGCCCCTGAATCGGCGCCGAAAATGTTTGCGCATCGCTGGGCGACGCATCGACGAACGTGACCGGCATGCCGAGGCCGCCGCTGGACGGAAGTCCGTAGCGCGAGTCGATCTTGTCCGCGCCCAATGACGCGACCTCGGGATCGGACTTGATGTCGTCGTAGGTCAGCACCGTATAGCCGGCTGCGCGCATCTTCGTGACGAGATCGTCCTGCAACGTTTTCGCGAGGCCCTGCATCAGGTCGTGATCGGCGCCGTTGACCCAGTACTTGCCGTGCGACTTGGCGCCCCCCTTCTGCGCCCACACCGAGCCGGCCACCGACGCGCGGACGCGCAACGTCGGAATCAGATAGGTGGTGGTGGTGCCGAAATTGCCGCCGAACGAGCTCACCCTGACGCGATCCATGTTGATCTCGAAGGGCTTCATCGCCGGCGATTGCGCCAGCGCGGACACGGCAAGAACAGATGCGACCAGCATCGCGATACGGTTTTTCATGACACTCCCTTTCCTATTAGTCGCGTAATCGGCGAGGAAATCTTGTCATCCGGGCGAAAGTTGACACTCGTCCCATGAAGCTCCTTCTCATGTTCCGACACGTATTCGTGCTTGCCGTGGTCGCGGTGGCCGCCGCCCCTTCCGCAGCGCAGGCTCAACAGCACATCGGCTCCAGTTTCGCCGTGATCGCAAGTCCGGTCGCGTCCGACCACGAGCAGGTTGCGCGGGCGAATAGCGCCTTTCTTCAGTTCGATGCGCAGCCGGTCAACGCGGTCACCCTGGCCCAGGCCATCCCCGATGCGCTCGCCAGCCAGTTCGGCGCCAAGCGCGACGTGCCGTTCGACACCAAGCTACGGCTGTACGGCTGGCCGGAGCGCCCGGGCCTCTATTGCGACCTGCTGCGGACCCGCGGCCTCGGCATCTCCGCTGCCTGTCTGCGAGACAGCGACGCGGACGGCGATTTCGACGAAGGGCTTCGGCTCGATTTCAACAGCGGCCATGCCGACCTCCTCGGCGTTACGCCCAATGGCAAGATCATCGGGGTGAATTTCACAAAAGTGCGCGTCCCGCTGCCAACCCCGATCGCCTACACACCCGTCGCTCCGGACGGAGAAGTGACCGGCAAGCTGGCGCTGCGCTGGAAGCGCGAGCGCGACAAGGCTTCGAAGCGCGAGATGGTGCAACTGTGGATTTCGACGCCCGAAAACTCCACGGGCACCGAAGGTCTGTCGCAGGACGTGCTGATGTTCGACCGGGCGAAGGTGCCGCTGGACGTGGAGCTTTACGGAATCCGGTTGCGCGTCCACGGCTTCGACGAGAACGGCCGGATGCGCTACACCCTGCTCGGCATGACCGACGGCGTTCCGATCCCGCTTCTGTTCCGCGGCTACACCTTCCACATCATGATCTTGTAGCCGGTGATGCTACGCCGAACTCACCCCGCCGGCGAGTAGAGCAGGTCGAGCAGCAGCTTCTTTTCCACGTTGCGGAACTCCCTCGACGACTTGAGGCCGATGTCGCTGTTGGCGAAAAAGGGGACGTCGGAAAGCTAATACGCGAGACGGGAAGCGGACTTCCTCCCAACCACAGTGTTTTGATCTTGAATCGCCAATTTAGGTCGCCGTCAAGTCTCCGTGGAGGAAATTACCCCATCTGTCCCTCTAATCAAAAAAGGGGGAATTATGGCCGACTACGCTCTCAAGGGACCCCAAGTCCAGCCGGACGCCAGTTATTGGGGATTTTGTCCGAAGCTCTGCATCGTGCCGCTCGAAAAACTGCTGAAGAAGACGGACGACGAAAGCTCCCCGGACTTCTTCCCGCCATGGGAGGAGTCCGAAGTCGAGCGGGAGTTCAAGGAACTCGTTTGGCTCTCGGAGCACCGCGACGACCCGTGCGCCCTTGTATCCACGAAGACTTGCGGTCCACTGCCGGATACATGCAATTCCAACCTGAAAGTCGAAGTGCCGAAGGCGTACGACTGCCGCCGTCCGATTAGCCGTCTACTGAATCTCCCACCGCCCCTCGGCGCGCCGCTCGTGCATCGCCTGCCGGGGCAGCAGATCATTCGAACTGGGCGAGGATTGGCGCGCGCGGTCGAAGGAGAGACGCCCGGTCTGTATCACCGCAACGCGCTGAGTTACCTTATCGCCATGCGGCACTGGTCGCCGCCGCGCCAGGCGCTGGTCTGGGCGGCGCTCGACGTGGCAATCGCCAGCGCATTGCAGGCGGCGTGGTATTACAAGTGGCTCAGCCCGCGGCCGCACGTTTCGCGCCGCCAACGGCCGATCGAGTTCAAGCACCTCAACGTACTCTTCGACTGTCCCGACGAGCTGAACCCGGCGTACAACATCTGTCCAGACGGCCGTCCGAAGAAAGAGGGCGACCGCTGTGGCGACAATCTCTCCGGCACACCGCGCCATCCGGCGTATCCGTCGGGACACAGCACCTACTCCGGCGCCGCGAGTGAGATCCTCGATTACTTCTTCGGGAACCAGCCGACGCCCGACGATCTGCCGCACGACGAGCGCTTCGGCTCGAAACTCGGCACATCACTGAAGGAAGAGATCCACAACATGGCCGACAACATCGGCATGGGCCGCCTGTGGGCCGGAATTCACTGGCGCAGCGATCACGAGGCGGGCATGAAACTCGGCCGGACCGTTGCACGCATGGTCATCGAGCAACTGCAGGACATGGGGTCCGTCGACAGCGGACGTATCCATCCGTTCATCCTCTGCCCGCCCGAGCCGAAGCCGCCGAAAGACCCCTGCGTCACCGACGGCAAGTGCGATACGACGAAGAAACCGCCGGCGCGCGAAGATCTCGAAAAGGAGAAAGACGTCATCGTCCGCAATTGCGAGAAGCCGAAACACGGCGAGTGCGAGCCATGCAAAGCACCCCCCAAGGGCGACGAGCAGACGCACGCCGCGATCGATTTGAACCGCGGCGCCAACCGCGGTGGAAACTAGCAGAACGGAGGCGCGCCGGCCCGAGGCTGGCGCGCCTAACTGCGGGGCGTAGCGATGTCTGAACAGAAGCAATACTCGCGCTCGACGGCGATCGTCGAGTTGATGCAGGAAGAGGTGCACGACACTGCTTGGATCTGCAAAGCGGCGCAGGCGGCCATTGAGTTGGAGTTCTCGACGATTCCACCGTATCTCTGCGCCTTATGGTCGATTGAAAGCAGCGGCAAAGCGCGGACCCTCATCCGGAGCGTCGTTCTTGCCGAAATGGCGCACATGGGCCTGATGTGCAATCTGCTGAAGGGATTGGGCGGCTCGCCGCAGATTGTCTCGGCCGCGCCACGGTATCCTGGACCGCTACCAGGTGGTGTACGCCCGGGGTTGACGGTCTATCTGAGCGGCCTCACGCGCGACTTTCTGCATGACGTCATGATGGAGATCGAGAAACCGGAGAAACCGCTGGCGCTCCTCTCGCTGGAAGAGACGTTCCCGAGCATCGGCAAGTTCTACGCAGCGATTTCGGACGCCCTCACCACGCAGAAACCTGCGATCTCCACAACTGGCCAGCTTTCGAATTTTGACGTTGGGGTCAATGTGCTCGCCACATTGAAAGACGCAACGGACGCGATCGAACGTATACGAGGGGAGGGCGAAGGGACGACAACGTCGGCGATATTCAACGGCGACCTCGCCCACTATTACGAGTTCGGCGAGATCTATCACGGCCGCGAGCTCGTCGAGAACCCTCCCGGCACGTTCACCTTCACCGGAAACGAATTGCCGTTTCCAACGAGGCTGCCGATGGCTAAAGTGCCGGCGGGTGGCTGGCCGAATCGCGACCCGGGTGGCAAGGGCACATTGAAGGAATTCAACGATCTGTACGCCTCACTCCTCTCAGACTTGGAACGTGCATGGTCAGGCGGCGGCGATACGAGCCTCGATGCCGCGGTGGCGACGATGACGCAAATGGGAAGCGTCGCGCGGGACTTAATGAAGATTCCACGGGAGACCTGCGAGGGTAACTACGGACCCGACTTCGTCATTTGAAGAACGCATTAGAGGCCGTTTGCGGCGATACGTCACGCGGTGAGCGTCCGCACTACCAGCACTCACCCCGCCGGCGAGTAGAGCAGATCCAGCAGCTTCTTCTCCACGTTGCGGAACTCAGTCGAAGACTTCAATCCGATATCGCGGTTGGCGAAGAAGGGGACGTCGATTCGGTGGAGGATGTGGGTCGGACGGGGGGCGAGGACGTAGATTGTGTCGGCGAGGTAGACGGCTTCGGAGACGTCGTGGGTGACGAAGAGGATGGTGTTGTCTTCGGAGCGGGAGACGTCGAGGAGGAGGCTTTGCATGCCCCAGCGGGTTTGGGGGTCGAGGGCGCCGAAGGGTTCGTCCATCAGGACTAGTTTCGGTTGATTGATCAGCGTTCGCGCGATCGCTACGCGCTGTTTCATGCCGCCGCTGAGGTCTTTCGGATAGTGATCGGCGAATTCGTCGAGGCCGACGGACTTCAGGTATTTGTCCGATAGCTTGCGGCGTTCGTCGCGCGGGATCGAGCGTAGGCGCAGGCCGTATTCGACATTCTCGCGGACGGTCAGCCAGCCGAAGGATGTGTAGGCCTGGAAGACCATGCCTCGATCGCGGCCGACGCCGGTGACCGGCTGACCTTCCACGAGCACCTCGCCACGCGTCGGCGGAAGGAGGCCGGCCACGGATTTCAGAATCGTCGATTTGCCGCAGCCGGATGGGCCGAGGAACACGACCACTTCGCCGATGCCGGGCTTGTCGATGATGTCGAGGCTCACCTCGCGGACCGCTTCGGTGGAGCGTCCGTGGCGATCGATGTAGGTCACGCCGAGGTCTTTGATGCGCAGCTTTGGGGCCTCGCTGGTGAGTGAGGCCTTGTACGTCGCGGGCGCGCCTTTTTTTCCTTCGACGGTGACGGCGACGGTACCCGGCTCGCCGGCTTGCGGCGTCGACTTCTCGGGAGTTTCGTCGCTCACAGCTCGTCCTCCCGCCAGCGGAAGAGAAACATCGACACCGTGCGGATGAGCTGATCGGTGATGATGCCGATGCCGCCGATGACGATCAATCCGGCGAACGACCAACTCGCTTTTTGATGCGTGCGCGCCAGCTCGACCATGTATCCCAATCCATGCTCCGGGTTCACGGCCTCGGCGAGGATCACGTACGTCCACGAGATCGCGTTCATGACGCGGAAGGAGTCGAAGATCTCCGGCAACGCGGCAGGTAGGAGAACCGTTCGGATGACCTGCATGCGGCTCGCGCCGAGGGTCAAAGACGTCTGCACCAACTCCTCAGGCACGCCACGAATCGCGGAGACGACCACCGGCAGCAGATAGACGAAGACTCCTAGGAAGAGGAAGGCGATCTTCTGTTTCTCGTAAATCCCGAACCAGAGAATCAGCAGCGGGATGAAGGCGGAGATCGGCATGTAGCGCAGCGGCGCCATGATCGATTCGAAGAGATTGTGAATCGGCGTGAACGCGCCCATCAGCACGCCGAGCGGCAGTGCAACCGCGGAGGCCAGCAGGAACGCCATCACGATGCGCCGCGTCGAGATCACGATCGCGGTCCAGAGGTCGTATTGCAGGAAAAGTTGCAGCGTGCCGCGGACGACTTCCGTCGGCGACGGCAAAAAGTCGGCCGGCGCGAGGCCGCCGTAGCTGATCACGCACCAGACGCCGAGGACGAGCACCGGCATCACGATGCTGAGCATGGTGGCCGTCGCGCGGGGAACCGGCTGGCGGATGGACCAGATGGACGCTTTGTGCTGGGTCATGGTTTTTGGGGAGTAGGAAGTGGGGTGTAGGGTGTGGGAGAAAAATCTTTTTCCACTCCCTACTCCCTACCCCCCAACTCCCCTTCCTACTTCTCCGTCGTCAACACGACCTTGATGTCCGTGCGGCGATTGAGCTGCCTTCCCGCCTCGGTCTGATTCTCGGCGATTGGATTCTTCGAGCCGTGGCCGATGGTCTGGAAGCGGTTCGGATCGACGTTCGGGAAGTTCTTGAGGACGTAGTTCTTCACCGCCAGCGCGCGGCGTTCCGAGAGCGTCAGGTTCTGCGTGGCGTTGCCCGTCGCATCGGTGTTGCCTTCGACGCGCAGGTACGTGTTGCCGAACGACGTCATCGTCTCGCCGAGGGCGTCGAGGACGAACTCGGAACCGGCCATGATCTCGTCGGAGCCGGGCGTGAAGTGAATCTGGATCTGTTTGTTGATGATGGCGCGATCGCTCGCCGAGGGAGCCTTCGCCGCGACCTTCGGCTCATTGACGGTGGCGCCGGGATATTCGGCAGCGAGCGCCTGGATGAAACGCGTGTCCGCCCAATCCTTCGCTTCGACCGGACGCGTCACGAGTCCCTTCTTGCGCCAAATCACGAACGCCGTATCGAACAGCGTCTCGTAGTGCGCCTTGCCGCCGGTGAGGCCGTAGAACTGCGCGTTGTCGGCGTACGGCGTCAGCTTGAGGCCGGAGAGCATGCCGCTGACGGTGTCGGTATCGAGCTTGAGCGCGTGGCCGACGGTGTTGTAGGCGGCCGCCGGATCCCTCTTGATCATCTCGATGCCTTCGAACCAGCCGTGCACGAAATCGCGCATCGTCTCGGGCGCCTTGTCGATCACGTCCTGTCGCGCGCAGAGCGTGTCGGCGATGATGTTGGTGGCCGCAGACGTCGATACGAGCACGTGCGCCTCGTCGCCGCGCGCGGTCACCGCGGCGGAAAGATCCGGTTCCCAGGTGACGGCAGCGTCGACTTGCTTGGCCTTGAACATCGCCGCGGCAGCCGGCGCGTCCTGCGTGAAGATGATGTTCTTCTCGACGTCGGCGCGATCGGCCGGCGATAGTCCCGACTGCGAGAGCAGGTACAGAATCAAAAAGTGCGACGGCGTGAACTGCGTGCAGGCGATCTTGTGGCCCTTAAGCCCTTCGATCGACGTGATCGACGCCAACGAGACGATGCCGTCTCCGCCGCGCGACCAGTCCTGCATCACGATCGAGCGCGCCTTCTGATTGTTCTCCGCGAGAATCGACGCTTCGCGCGCCCAGTTGTCGACCGTGTTCCACATGATGTCGACGTCGCCCTTGCGGAATGCGGCCAGCTTCGCGGCAGGGTCCTCGATCAGCACGAACTTGACGTCCATGTTGAAGCGCTTGCGGTACTGCGATCCCGGTCCGGACTCGAGTCCGTCGTTGAAGACGATGCCGGGCGCATGACCGGCCCAGGTGTTGATGGCCACGACCAGCGTGCGATTCAGCTTGCCGCTGCCGGAGAGACCGACGGCCTGCACGCCGTTTGAGCCGGCGTCGCGGCCGGGATCGGACGGCGCATTCTTGAGCGCGTTGAAGTCGGCGGAGTTGTCCGCCGTTCCAGTGGCGGTCGCGGTCTTGTCGGAGCCGGTGGCCCACTTGCGCAGCTCGTGGCCTTTGTAGTGCCAGGCCGCGTAGCCGACGACGCCCAGGATGACGATGGTGATGAACGCTTTGGCAAACGGTGTCAGACGCATGAGTTCCTCACTTCCTCAGAAGTTGGTCCGGTGGTCGAGGGATAGGTAATCGCGCCCTCGCGCCGCGAGCATTACGATCACATGGTCTTCTGCGACTGCCCCTGCTGCGCGGCTTTGCGGGCTTTGATGGCGGCCAGCTCTTCGCGCGCCTGAACGTCGCCGACCTCGGAACGAAGTTTCGAGAGCCGCGAGTCGAGCGACGAATCGGCCAGCTCCTTGCCGAGGTTCGCTTCGGCGATCGTGTTTTTGATGTGGGTGCGGACCGTGTCCAGCGCGCGCACTTCCTCATCGACGGAAAGGCCGTCGAGCTGCTCCTGGATGTTGATGCGCGCCTGCGCGGACTGCATCTTGGCCAGCATCGTGTCGCGCTCCGCTTTCAACTTGCGGATCTCGGTCTGCACGGAGAGGAGCGACGTCTTCGCGGAGTCGGCGTCGTTCTTGGCCGTCTCCATCTCGCCCTTCATGTCGGTGATGTCGTTGGTGAGCTGATTCTTTTTCTGGATGAGGATGACGGCGAGATCGTCCTGATTCGTCGAGACGGCGGTGTTCAGCTCGGCCTCGGTCTGCGCCAGCTCTTTCGTAGCGGCCTGATAGCGCTCGTCGATCTCTTCGCGGCGCCGAATGATGGCCGCGGTTGCGCTCTTGAGACGCGCGTACTTCGTCACCATCGAGTTGATGGCGTTTTCGTAGGCGATCTCCGGATGTTCCTTCTCGATGTCCGAGATCCAGATCGAGAGAAAGCCTCTCCAGAGATTGGCGATGCGGGAAATCACACCCATGGCTGTCGGTCCTTTCGCGGTCTAGTGGGAAGGTTCCTGGAGCTTCGGCGATTCGCGGACGACTTTCGCTACGGCTTCCTGCCCGAAGAATTCGAGCACCTTCTGCACTTCGAGCTTTTTCGTATTGCAGCTCGCCATGACTTTGTTCTGCTCTTCGACGCGCTGTTGCATGACGATCTTCAGTCTGGCGATCTCGTCTTCGTGCTGTTTGATCCGTTGATCGGCCTCGGTGGTGACTTTCTCGACGTCGGAGGCGCCGGCGCGAATGTACGCTTCGAGCGCCTGCAACTCCTGCGCACCGCTCTCGATGATCTTCTCCACCGGCACGTTGAACGCGCGTAGCGAAGCCATAACGATCTGCTTTTTGACGACTTCGTCCGTGCCGGGCGGAAGATCAGTCAACAGCGACAGCGTGCGGCTGACTCGCTCGCGCTGTTCGGAGTCGATTCCGGCCGCCTCGAAGACGTTGTCGAAATCGACCTGCCCTCCGGGCGCCTCGGGCGGCGCAGTCTTGAAGACGTCGAGCGGCGGCTGCGAAGTGGACGACGGAACGGCGTCGTCGGAAGGGACGCCGGAATCGGGGTTGTAGCCGTCGTCAGCGGACGCCGTCGTCGGATCCTGCACGATGAACCATCCGGCCACCGTCGAGCCCCAACCTTTTTTCTGTGTCATCGAATGAGCGGCGAATGATAGCAGAGCCGGCCGGCACGGCCGGCTGCGGTAGTTGCCCAAGGCGCCGCCAACAGTGCGATTTACGGTTTCAGGTTGGTTTGGTTTCAGCGAACTGTGGCTCGCGCTCTGAAGCACGCGCCTGATCGACGCCGGTATCGCGACCTGATTACGACGCCGGCAGGCGTCTCGTAGGGTAGCCGGTGGTCGCGTGCGAAGCACGAGACCACCGGATTTACGAACGTCCCGATTTTCCGACCGCGGCAGCGGTCGCGGAGGGGATTCACGGCGGTTGGTATTTGATACGCGACTCCTGCCGGAGTCGGATTCCGCGCCGCACATGATCCGGTGGTCTGCCGCTTCGCGTGCGACCACCGGCTACCCTCCGAGTCGCCATCCGGCGACGTAGATTCGGCGCCTTCGGCGTCTCGCCGCGTGCAAAAAATCGGCGGCGCTGGTTGCCCAGCGCCGCCGGTTTTACAACTAACGATCTTTGCGTCTACCGCCCAGTGGCCGGGGTGGATGCATTGCCGTAGTGCACCGGCACGTTCATCTCGCGCAGCAGGTTGTGCGCGCCGTCGACGGCGTCCATGACCCAGAGCATGTAGACCGCGTCGACGTGAATCGAGCGGGTGATGCTCGGATCGACGACGAAGTCGGACCCGAGCGATTCATACGTGCCGTCGAAGAGCAGGCCGCACAGCTCACCTTTTGCGTTCAACGTCGGCGATCCCGAGTTGCCGCCAGTCGTATCGACCGTGGAAAGGAAGTCGACCGGAACCGCGCCGAGCTTCGGATCGACGTAACCCGCCGTCTTGTTGGCGCGGATCGCGTCGAGCTCCGCCTTCGGCGCGTCAAATTCACCCGAGGCCGTGTTCTTGGCCAGGATGCCGCTGAGAGTCGTCTGCGGCGTGTACGCCACGCCATCGCGCGGGACATAGCCCTCGACTTTTCCAAACGTGATGCGCAGCGTCCCGTTCGCGTCGGGATAGAGACGGCCGCCGCTCGAAGCGCGCAACGCGTCCATGTACATCGGACGGATGCGCGACATCGCGCCGCCGAGCTCTTTCTGTTGGCGCTCGATGTCGAGCGAGAGCGGCGTGATGGCCGCGGCAAGATTGAGCATCGCGTCATTGCGCGCGGCAAGCTGCGCCGTCGTTTCGTCCATCATCGCCTTGCGCGCGGAGAGCTCGCCGATCTTCGTATTTGCGTAGAGCTGATCGAGGAACGGCTCGATGCCGCCCGCTTTCGCGATCGCTTCATCGATCGGAGCGATGCGCTGTCCAGCCGGAAGCTTCTGCGATTCGTTGAGGAAGTAGCGCAGCCCGGCGCGGTCGCTGTTCGGCTCGAGGCTCTTCTGCGCCCGGTTCACGCCCTCGGTGATGCGCGGCCAGTCGCGCTGCTGGAATCCGGACTCGCGATCGATGTCCGCCGTCTTGGCCTTCTCCATCGAAAGACGATTGAGCGTGAACGCCTGCGCCAGCATCGGCGAGCTGCGCACGATCCAGTTCAGCACCGTGTCGCGCTGCTCATTGGCGATCGACTGCTGCTGCAGCGCGTTGATCTGATTCATCACGTCTTTGTACTTTGCGGCATCGGGATGCGAGGCGATGTACGCGGCCAGGTCGGCTTCCCGCTTCTGGCGCTGCGCGACGATGTGGAAGTTGTTGAAGCCGGTCAGCGTGCCGGTGTAGTTCTTCAGCACGTTGTCGTTGCCCTTGATTCGGCTCGCGTTCGCGATCTCGACGGCCTTGTTGTTCTTGCCGAGGTCGCGAAGGATGTTGTTGAGGTCCGTGGCGTACTTCACCGTCGTCGGATAGCTGTAACTCTGCATGTTTCCGACTTCCGCCGCGGTGCGATAGCGGAACGTGCGGCCGGGATAACCGGCCACCAAGACGAAGTCGCCCGGGTTCACGCTCTCGGTCGAAACCTTGAGGATGTGCGCCGGGTGATACGGCACGTTGTCCTTCGAGAAGTCGGCCGGCTTGCCGTCCTTGCCGACGTACGCGCGCAGGTACGACCAGTCGCCGGTGTGGCGCGGCCACATCCAGTTGTCGGTCTCGCCGCCGAAGTCGCCGATGCCGAGGGCCGGCGCGTAGACGAGGCGGACGTCGCGGATTTCCATCTGCGTCGTACGCAGGTACTGCGAGCCTTCGAAGAACGAGGCCACGCGGCAACGAACGCCGCCCGGCTTCTCGCACTCGTCGACGAGCGTCTTGACGTTGCGGTCGATCGCCTTCTCGCGATCGATGTTCGACAGCGACGCCGGCACGTTGCCCGAAACGCGCGCCGTGACGTCTTCGATGTTCGTGGTGACGAAGATGCGCGATCCCGGACCGGCCGGCAGCTCTTCGTCCTTCGTCTTCGCCAGAAAGCCGTTGGTGATGAGGTCGCGCTGCGGCGTGGAGTTGAACTGCAACGCTCCGAATCCGCAGTGATGATTCGTGACCACGAGCCCCTCGGGCGAGACGAACGACGCGCTGCATCCGCCGAGCGAGATGACCGCGCCCATCGGGTCGCCGGTGAGGTCCGCGAACCGCTGCGGATCGATCTTCAACCCCGCCTTCTTCAACTCCGCCGCCAG
>Ga0070670_100001441_pt1 | contig 19096 bp, 15 predicted proteins | sample KBSS63metaG_FD_64665 | JGI IMG/M metagenome (GOLD analysis project Ga0070670, IMG submission 64665) | Switchgrass rhizosphere microbial communities from Kellogg Biological Station, Michigan, USA - KBS S6-3 metaG | ecosystem: Host-associated > Plants > Roots > Rhizosphere > Soil ... | reverse complement strand
CGGACGCGGTCCAAGATGCGGGCGATCGTTGCGCAGTCGATTGCGGGCGCCCATTCCGAGATCAGCTTCGACGAAGACAGCTATCCGCCGATGCCGCCAACGGACGGCAATCGCACCATCCTCGCGCGGCTGAATGCTGTGAACAGCGACATGGGTCTGGCACCGATGGGAGAGCTCGATCCTTCACGACGCGGCGCTGGAGACATCAGCTTCGTCGCCGCGGACGTCGACGGCCTGGTCGGCCTCGGCCCGTCGAGCGACGGCTCGCATACCGACAAGGAAGTGGTCGACATTCCGTCCATCTTTAAACAGGCGAAGCGCGCCGCCATCCTGATGAGCCGACTGGCCAAAGAACGGCGTTGAACGGGTTGTCAGGACGACGCAGACGAAAACAACCCTTCCTTCGACTGCAACCGCAGGTGGAGTTGGGGGTTGTCCGTCTGGCGCCGGCCGATCCGTTGCGGTGGTGTAAGGAGTAAAGGCCTTGGCGGGGCTTACCGAGCTTGCGGACATTTCCGATGATCCATTCCGGCTGCTCGTCCAGTCGATCGTCGATTATGCGATTTACATCCTCGACCCGACAGGGCGGGTCACCAGCTGGAATGCCGGGGCCGAGCGCATCAAAGGCTTCAATGCCGACGAAGTGATCGGCAAGCATTTTTCGCTTTTCTACACGGAAGAAGATCGCAAAGCCGGAACTCCGGACCGGGTGCTCGAAACCGCCCGCCGCGAAGGCAAGTTCGAAGGCGAGGGGTGGCGGGTCCGAAAGGGCGGCACGCCGTTCTGGGCAAGCGTTGTCGTAGATGCGATCAAGGACGAGCAGGGCAAGCTGGTCGGCTTTGCCAAGATTACCCGCGACATGACCGAGAAGCGAGCCGCGCAGCAGGCACTGTTCGATGCCGAGCGACATTTTCGGATCCTCGTCCAGGGAGTGACAGACTACGCCCTGTTCATGCTCGATCCGAATGGACAGGTGACCAGCTGGAATGCCGGGGCGCAGCGCATCAAGGGCTATTTGCCGGACGAAATCATCGGCCAGCATTTCAGCCGATTCTACACGGCCGAGGATTTCGACGCAGGAGTGCCGAAGCGAGCGCTCGAAACGGCACGCAAGACCGGCCGCTACGAAGCCGAGGGCTGGCGCGTTCGCAAGGACGGGACCCGGTTCTGGGCAAGCGTGGTGCTTGATGCGATCCGCGACGAAGAGGGCGAGCTGATCGGCTTCGCCAAGATCACTCGTGACATGACGGAGAAGCGCGAAGCCCAGCTGAGGCTCGAGGAGTCGCGGGAGCAATTGTTCCGGGCACAAAAAATGGAAGCGCTGGGGCAGCTCACCGGCGGCCTCGCGCACGATTTCAACAATCTTCTGACGGCAATCCTCGGCGCCTGCGAGCTGGCCCTCCGCAACGCAGATAATCCCGAGAAGCTCAGGCGGATGCTCGATGGAGTGCGCAATTCGGCCCAGCGCGGGGCGGGCTTGACCAAGCAGCTGCTCGCCTTCGCCCGCGCCCAGCCGCTCGAGATCAAGCAGATCGACCTCAAGCATTTCTTTTCGGACGTGACGACGCTGATCAGGCCGTCGCTGCGGAGCAACATCGAGCTCGTTACCGAAATCTCGGATCAGCTTTGGCCGATCGATGCCGACGCCGGAGCGTTAGAGCTCGCAATCCTCAACCTCGCATTCAATGCGCGCGATGCGATGAAGGATGGAGGGAATCTGCGGATCAGCGCGCACAATGTCGTCCTGCATGGCGAGCCCGAGGGCTTGAGCGGCGAGCATGTGGCGATGAAGGTGACGGACAGCGGCACCGGAATGAGTTCGGAAGTCATCGAGCGCGTGTTCGAGCCCTTCTTCACGACCAAGGGCTTTGGTGAAGGAACCGGCCTGGGGCTCAGCCAGGTGTTCGGGTTCGTCAAGCAGATCGGCGGAGCGATCACCGCGGAGTCGCAGCCCGGGAAGGGTGCAACGTTCACGCTCTACCTGCCGGCGAGCCGCGGAGCGACGGCGGCGGAGACGCGTCTCAATGGCGGAAATGCGCTCGGCCGCGTATTGATCGTCGAAGACGATACGTTCGTCGCCGAGCTTGCCGCCGGAATGCTCACCGAACTGGGCTTCGAAAGCACGATCGCACACAGCGCGAAGGAGGCGCTCGAAAGACTCTCCAATGGGGAGAAGCCCAAGCTCGTCTTTTCGGACATCATCATGCCGGGCGGGATCAGCGGGATCGAGCTTGCGCAAAGGGTCCGCAGCCGCTTTCCAGAAATGCCGGTGCTGCTCACTACCGGATACAGCGAACAGGTCGGTGGAACGCACGGCTTCCCCGTGCTTCAGAAGCCTTATGAAATGGACGGCCTTGCAAGCGCGCTCGGCAAGATCCTGAAACGGGAAATCACCGCAAACTGAGTGGCTTGAGCTGCGGCAGTTGACAGCCACGTGGATTGGGAGCCTCATCCTCCAAGCCGCGGAGAGCGGCATGCCCGTGGAGGGGGAATCCAATGGCAACCACCGTACAAGCTCGGACTCCGGCGCACCTCTGGATCGTCGGCGTCCTGTCACTCCTGTGGAATTGCTTCGGTTGTTACGATTATCTGATGACGAACCTCAAGAACCAGGCTTACCTGGCGCAGTTCACTCCAGACCAGCTCGCTTATTTCAACAGCCTGCCTTCGTGGCTGACCGCATTCTGGGCGATCGGCGTGTGGGGCGGACTTGCGGGCTCGATTTTGCTGTTGATGAGGAGCCGCCATGCAGTGCTCGTCTTCGGTTTGTCGCTGATCGGCGCGGTCGTTGGGATGGGTTATCAGATGTTTGTCGCCACGATGCCCGAAAGCCTGAAGGCCGGATTCATGGGCTTCATGCCCTGGGTCATCATCGGGATCGCCGCTTTGCTGTTCTGGTATGCGTGGACGCAGGAGAAGAAGGGCGTCCTTCGCTGACTCCGGTTACGGGCCGCGCAAGCCGCGCAGCCCGTAACATCTGTTGCTGATTTGCAGCAGTCGGCGGCCGTCTCGCAGGAGATGGCCCGCCGGTACTTGCACCAGTGTCGATAATGGCGACCATGGCCCTCGCGAGTTTCGGCCGCTGCTCGGCGGTCTTGTATGGGAGGGAATTCCATGAATCGCCGCTGCATTTCGCGCGCGCTTGCCTGCGCGTCGCTCATCTCGCTTACCGCCTTTGCTGCCCCAGTCGCGGCGCAACAGGTCGACCGGATCGTCGCGTTCGGCGACAGCTATGCCGACACCGGCAATGCCTTCGCGCTCGGCTACGCCAATCCGCAGGCGCTGGCGGTCTATCCGACCGGCCGTTTCTCGGGCGGAAGCATCTATATCGATACCCTCGCCAACATCCTCCAGGTGCCGGTGCAGGATTTCGCCATCGGCGGAGCGTTCGGCGGAAGCAACAGCGGCACCTTGTGCTTCGACTCCTTCTACGCGCCGGGCGCGTCGCCGCTGTGCGGCAAGGGCCTGCAATATGAGATCGACCAGTTCCTGAATGTCGGAACCCAGTCTTCCGTGTTTCCCAATGCGGCAACGACCTTCACTCGAAGCGACCTGTTAGCCGTGTCGATCGGCGGCAACGACGCGCGCTTCTACCAGCAGGCGGGAGGCTCGCTTGCGGGCGCGGCCGCGGCCGGGACTGCGGCCGGCGTAGCCACGGGCGCGCAGCTCAACCGGCTTGTCGCACAGGGCAATCCGACGATCAGCTTCCTTGCACTCAATGGTGCCACCGCTCCCGAAGTGGCGACGAACCCGACCGCACAGGCAATCCGCGGGGCTTATTCAACGGCCTATTATAGTTCCCTGCAGCCCGTGCTGGCCGGCTATGCCGCGAACGGGTCAATCGTCCACTATCTGGACGGAACCGTGCTCGCGCAGCAGGTCGCGGCCAATCCGGGCGCATATGGCTTCACCAACGGTCTCGTCTGCCCGATCTTCCCCAACACCACCTGCGTGGTGAATTCGAACGGCTACCTATTTTACGGGGACGCGCTTCACCTGACATCGCAGGGCTTCGCGCTGGTCGCCCAATATGTGGCGCGGCAGCTCGCCGCGCCCCTTACGCTGCAGGCGCCGTCGGACCTCGGCTTCGATACTGCGCGGCAATGGGGCCGTACTCTGTCTAGCCGAACGGATCTTTACGGCCGTTCGAACGGTCCGGATGGCTTGCGCATCTACGCCGTCGGCGATGCGTTCACGCACGACATTGGAAACAGCGAAGCGACGTCGCAGTTCGAAGTTCGCGGCGCGGGCGTGACGGTCGGCGCGGAGTATGGCTTGCCCGGAGGACTGATCGGGATTGCAGGCAATTACAGCCGGCCGAAAGCGCGCTTCAACAACAACGCTTCGGACGTCCGCGCGCACAGCTGGCAGATCGGCGGTTACGGAAGCCTCGCTATGGGTGGCCTCTTCGGCCAAGCCTATCTTGGCTACGGCAAGGACCATGACGACGTAACGCGCACGGGCGTGTTGGACGACATGGCCGCGTCGCCGCACGGCAATCACACGATTGCCGGTGCGAAGGGCGGCTACCTCATGGACTTCGTCGGGCTCAAGGCCGGACCGATCGTCGCGCTCGATTATGCGCGCGCGAAGGTGGACGGTTATACCGAGAGCGGCGACGCGGCACTCACATTGAATGTCGGCGATCAGAGCCTGAAGGCTTTGACGGGTCAGGCCGGCGTCGAGGTTCGCGGAGACCTGACTGGCCTGCATGCCTTCGCCGATCTGACGGCCGAGCATGACTTCACCGGAAACGACCGGACGATCAGCTTCTCGCAAACCAGCGCGCCGACGATCGTCAATCACTGGGGCGTTCCGCGCGGACAGGACACATATGCGCGCCTGGCGATAGGAGGGAGCGCGAACGTCACCGCCGGATTCAGCGTAGATGCGTTCGTCTCGACCACGTTCGGCCGGGACGACGGCCAGGAGACGGGCGGCCAGGTAGGAGTGAAGGCCCGCTTCTAGCCGGTTATCAGGCTGGGCCGCGGCGGCCGCCGAAGCGCGTCCGCTGCTGCTTTCCGAAGCGGCCCTTGCGAGTTCCGGGCTTGCCCTCGGTCGAATGTCCAAGAGGCCGAGGCGCAACCCTTTGGTCGTGGGGTATTCCCAAGTCGTCTTCTTCGAGGCGGCGGATCTCGTCGCGCAGCCGCGCAGCCTCTTCGAACTCGAGGTCGGCGGCGGCCTTGCGCATCCGTTCCTCGAGGTCCGAAAGATAGGCTTTGAGATTATGCCCGACGAGATGCGGCCGCTCCTCGTCCCCGGTGTCGACTACCACCCCGTCGCGCTGCGTTACGTCCGCAAGGAGGTCATGAATCTGGCGCTTGATGCTCTCGGGCGTGATCCCGTGAAGCGCATTATATTCAAGCTGCTTTTCGCGGCGCCGCCCGGTTTCGGCGAGAGCGCGTTCCATCGAGCCGGTCACGGTGTCGGCGTAAAGGATCACTCGACCGTCAACGTTGCGCGCAGCGCGGCCGATCGTCTGAATCAGCGACGTTTCCGACCGAAGAAAGCCTTCCTTGTCGGCGTCGAGGATCGCGACGAGCCCGCATTCCGGAATGTCGAGACCCTCGCGCAGCAGATTGATGCCCACCAGCACGTCATAGACGCCGAGCCGAAGCTCCCGGATGAGCTCGATCCGCTCCAGGGTCTCTACGTCCGAGTGCATGTAGCGGACCTTGAGGCCCGCCTCGTGCAGATATTCGGTGAGGTCCTCGGCCATGCGCTTGGTCAAAGTCGTTACGAGTGTTCGATAGCCCTTGCGCGCCGTCTCCTTAGCCTCGTGCACGAGGTCGTCGACCTGGTCCTCGACCGGCTTGATCTGGACCGGCGGATCGATGAGTCCGGTTGGCCGGATCACTTGCTCCGAGAAAACCCCACCAGTCTCGTTCATCTCCCATGGACCGGGAGTCGCGGAGACGAAGACCGACTGCGGACGCATCGCATCCCATTCGTTGAAACGCAGCGGCCGGTTGTCGATGCAGCTAGGCAAGCGGAATCCATATTCGGCCAAGGTGATCTTCCGTCGGTGGTCCCCGCGTGCCATCGCCCCGATTTGCGGCACGGTCTGGTGGCTCTCATCGATAAAGAGCAATGCGTTGTCGGGAAGATATTCGAACAGGGTCGGCGGCGGCTCTCCCGGGAGTCGTCCGGTGAGGAAGCGCGAGTAATTCTCGATGCCCGCGCAAGAGCCGGTAGCGGCGATCATCTCGAGGTCGAAGTTGGTGCGCTGCTCCAGCCGCTGAGCCTCGAGTAATCTCCCTTCCGAGATCAGCTCCTTGAGGCGCTCCGCAAGCTCATGCTTGATCGCTTCCATGGCCTGCTTGAGCGTCGGGCCCGGCGTCACATAGTGCGAGTTCGCGTAGACCTTGACGCTGTCGAGCGACGCGATTGTCTTTCCGGTCAGCGGGTCGAACTCGCTGATATCTTCGATCTCGTCACCGAAGAAGGAAATGCGCCAGGCCATGTCTTCATAGTGCGACGGGAAAATCTCCAAACTGTCGCCGCGCACTCGGAAATTGCCGCGGGCGAACGCCTGGTCGTTCCGCTTGTACTGGAGGGCGACAAGCTTTCGGATCACCTCGCGCTGATCCTCGATGGCGCCCTTCTTCAGCGAGAAGGTCATAGCCGAATAGGTTTCGACCGAACCGATGCCGTAGAGGCAGGAAACCGAGGCGACGATGATCACATCGTCCCGTTCGAGCAGCGAGCGCGTCGCCGAGTGGCGCATCCGGTCGATCGCCTCGTTCACGCTCGACTCCTTTTCAATGTAGGTATCCGTGCGCGGGACGTAGGCTTCGGGCTGGTAGTAATCGTAGTAGCTGACGAAATATTCGACCGCATTGTCGGGGAAGAAGCTCTTGAACTCGCCATAGAGCTGGGCGGCGAGGATCTTGTTCGGCGCAATCACCAGCGCCGGCCGCTGCAAGGTCTCGATGACCTTCGCCATGGTGAAGGTCTTGCCGGAGCCGGTGACTCCGAGAAGGACCTGGCTGGTCTCGCCATTCTCGCCGATGCCTTCGACCAACTCGCGGATCGCAGTTGGCTGGTCGCCCGCGGGCTCATAGTCCGCCACGAGCTTGAACAGTTTACCGCCTTCGGCCTTGTCCGGCCGCGCAGGCTTGTGCGGAACGAATGTCTCAGCGGTTTCGGGTTCTGCGAGCGAAGTACGGATTTGAATCGCCATCTTCGCCTATATGGTCGCCCGACGCGGCAGGAACAATGGAGGAACAGGCATGGGAGGCTTCGGACGCTTCGGCATTTTGGCCCACAGCTCTGAAGGAGCAGCACTCTGTTTCCTGACCTTCTGCCGCGAAGGTTTTCGCGAGATTGGCCAGCACATGCATCCCGATGTGATGATGGATTGCGCGGCCATGGGGCACGTCATGCCTGCTTGGGATTCCGGCGACCATGCCGTGGTCCGGTCGTTCCTCGCAGAATCCATTCAGCGCCTTGCGGATGGCGGATGCGACTTCTTCGCCTGCCCGGACAATACGGCCCACATCTCGCTCGAACTCCCAGGGCCCGAGTTCCCGCTGCCCGGCCTCAACATCGGGGACATCGTGGCCGAACGCGCGCAGGAACTGGGCATGACAAGGGTTGCCGTCTTGGGCACGCGTTTCACCATGGCTGGACCAGTCTATCGCCGCGCCTTGCCTGCTGTGGGCATCGAGCCCCGCTTTCCGAATGATGTCGAACGGGAAGATATCGACCGCATCATTTTCGACGAGCTGGTCGAAGGAAAGTTCACCGAACAGTCGCGGCGCCGCTACGTCGAAATCATCCAGCGTCTGAAGGATGAAGAGGGGTGCGACGGAGTCGCACTCGTGTGCACGGAAATCCCTCTCCTGATCACTCCCGAACTTTCGCCGTTGCCCACATTGGATTCGACCCGGCTGCTGGCGCGCGCAGCGTTCGAAGTGTGCGTCGGACACCGCCCGCTGCCGAGCTGGCGCGGCGGGCCGATTGGCTGATCAAACCAGCAATGTTACGACAGGAGTACGGGGGGAACCTGCCATGCGAAATTTCGCGATCGTACCGATCATGCTGGTTGCACTGTCTGGCTGTGACAAAGGCGGCGTCGAGATGAAGAATGCCTCGGCGAACGATGTTGCGGAAACGATGCGCAAGGAAGGACCGGAACAGTTCATCGATCCCGGCAAGTGGGAGCAGAAGGTCACGCTTGTTTCGATCGATGCGCCCGGAATGCCCAAGGAAGCGCGCGATGCCATGCAGCAAGCGATGAGCAAGGCGCAGACCAACGAAGTCTGCCTCTCCGAAAAGGACGCAAAGAGTCCGCGGGAGGACTTCTTCACGGGCAAGGACGAGAACTGCCGCTACGAGCATTTCAACTGGGGCAGTGGAAAAATCGACCTCAAGTTGATGTGCAACCACCCCAACGCGCACCAGGAAATGACGCTCGCCGGGACCTACGAACCAAAAAGCTACTCAATGACCATGACCATGGCGAACCAGGGCAAGACCCCCGAAGAGCAAATGAAAATGACGATGAAGGTCGACGCGAAGAATGTCGGCCAATGCAGCGTAAAGCAGGGATGACGCGTTAGCGCCCTCATGGCGCCTATTGCTGTTCTCCTCAATCGCGGCGGCGGCGCCCTTGCAGCCGATCCCGAAGCGGCAACGAAAGTGCAGACCGCGTTTGATCAGGCCGGACTCGAGGCCGAGATCGAGTTGATCGGAGGCGGCGACTGCGCGGTTCGCTGCCGCGCTATCGCCGAACGCGGTGACGAACTGATCGTTGTCGGAGGCGGCGATGGGACCATCAGCGCGGCGGCATCGGTTATGGCGGGCAGTGAGACTCTTCTTGGGATATTGCCGCTTGGAACCTTGAACCATTTCGCCCGAGACCTTGGAATTCCACTGAACGTTGAGGAATCCGTTCAGCTGATCGCCGAGCGTACCGAGCGACGTGTCGACATTGCGGAAATGAACGATGAGGTCTTCATCAACAACAGCGCGATCGGCCTTTATCCGCTGATGGTTGTCGACCGCGATCTCCAGCGCAGAAAGCTCGGCCGAAGCAAGCGGCTGGCAATGATCGTCGCGTCGATCCGAACGCTTGCCCGGTTCAATCACCAGCGCCTCACCCTCACGGTGAATGACGAGCAGGAGCGGGTCGACACGCCTTTGCTGTTCGTCGGCAACAACGACTATCGGATCGACATTGCAGCTCCTGGCCGGCGCGAGAGCCTGGACGATGGAAAATTGAGCGTGTTCGTGATGCGCAAGAAGACGCGCCGCGGCTTGATTGCAGCGAGTGTGAGGGCGCTTCTCAATCGAGCGCGCGAAGACGATATGGTGACCATCGACGGTGTCGAGAGGCTTCGAGTGACGAGCCATCGCTCTTCGCTGGCGGTTTCGCTTGACGGTGAAGTCAGGCGCGCAGCACCGCCGCTCGATTACAGGATCCGCAAGAAGGCGCTTAGAGTGATTGCGCCTTGATGGAACTTCCAGGCCACTGTCTGGGTTCGCGGCACGAAACAATCGGGGGATGCGCTTGGCAACAAGGCCTCATCGATCATGGACTGACCTGATCCGGGCGCGAGGATTACGCGTCGCAGGAATCGCGATCATCCTGTTGGGGATCGCCGCAGCATTTCTTCCGGCGGGCAAGGCGATCCATTCCGACATGGTCGGGGGCCTGCTGGTCGCAGCGGGGCTCATCGAGCTGGTCGCCGGCTCTCTCAGGCGGGAAGCACGGCCATTCGCAATGGCGGGGGGCATCGTCACTGCGCTCGCGGGCCTCCTGTTCGTCCTCAATCCTGAAACCCATTTCTTCCCCAATGTCTGGCCCATCGTCGGCTGGCTGCTCCTACGCAGCCTGATTCTGGGCGGAGCAGTGACCGAAACCTCGGGATCGGTCCGGCGCTGGACGATCGTCTCCGCCGGAATGGACTTCCTGCTAGCGGCGATCGTGATCACGGGGCTTTCGATCTCCACCATTGTCGTCAGCATTTTCGGACCCACGCCCGAGCTCGTCGCCAGCTTTTCCTGGATCCTGGCCGCGAGTTTCGTGGTGAACGGGCTGATGCTGCTCGAGGTGGCCAGTTGCGAACGCGAGGCGGCGGTCTAAAACCGCCTCATGCTGGAGGCCACCCCAGACCTTTCGGTCAACACCGTCGCGGAAATCGTCCGCCTGGCGCTGGCTCCGGTCTTCCTGCTGAGCGGCATTGGTGCATTCCTGAACGTGCTGGCATCGCGCCTTTCGCGGATCGTCGATCGATCGCGGGACATCGAGCCCCGCCTTCTCGCCAGCCGCGGGTCGGAACATGATCGCTGGATTGGGGACCTCAAGGTCCTGGACCGCCGAATGTCACTGATCAGCTGGGCGACCGGGCTCTCGGTCACGTCGGCAATCCTGACCTGCCTGGTGGTGATCCTGCTCTTCGCCGCGAACCTCGTCCGGACCAGGCTGGGGACCGAGATCGCCTGGCTGTTCATGGCTTCGATGCTTGCGATCGGCGGCGGCTTCGCCGTCTTCCTGATCGAAACGACGATCGCCGCGAGGGCAGTCCGCATCCGGTCCGAGCTGCTCCAGCATACGGTGGACGAGGCGGATCAGGCCGCTTAGGGGCAAGCGACACCTTTCATCACGGGAGCTTTCCTCAATCATGAGCCGTACCGCCGGGAGCCATGTCCTCGACCGAGTCCTCGTCCTTGAAATGGTCCGGGTGACGGAAGCCGCCGCAATTGCCGCCTCCAGCTGGATCGGGCGGGGCGACAATGACGCAGCCGATGCCGCCGCTGTCGAGGCGATGCGGACGGCGCTGAACGAGCTTCCCATGGACGGCACCGTGGTCATCGGCGAGGGCGAACGCGACGAAGCCCCGATGCTCTACATCGGCGAGAGGGTCGGATCGGCGCAGGACAGCGGACCGAAAATCGATATCGCGCTCGACCCTCTCGAGGGCACAACACTTACCGCCAATGCCGGACCCAATGCGCTCGCGGTGCTGGCGATCGCCGAGAATGGCTGCCTGCTCAACGCGCCTGACGTCTACATGCAAAAGCTGGCAATCGGGCCTGGCTATCCCGAGGGCACGATCGACCTTCGCAAGTCGCCTGCCGAAAACGTCCGGGCCATTGCCAAGGCGAAGGGCGTGGAACCCAGCGAGATCATCGCCTGCGTGCTGGACCGCGATCGTCACGCAGGAATCGTTGCCGAGCTGCGCGCGCTCGGCTGCGGGATCAAGCTGATTCCGGACGGCGACGTCGCCGGAGTGATCGCAACGGCGGATCCCGAGACGGGCATTGACGTCTACATGGGCAGTGGCGGCGCTCCCGAGGGCGTGCTCGCGGCAGCGGCGCTTCGGTGCGTCGGCGGCCAGATCCAGGGCCAGTTGTTGTTCCGCAACGATGACGAAGTCGGCCGCGCGCGCCGCTGGGGAATCGACGACCTCGATCGGGTCTATACGCTGCAGGACATGGCCAAGGGCGATTGCATCTTCGCGGCGACGGGAGTCACTGACGGGTCGCTTCTGAAAGGCGTGCACCGAAAAAAGAAATGCGTCTCGACTGAAAGCGTCGTGATGCGCGCGAGCACCGGGACGGTCAGGCGCGTATCCACAGAATATCACGACCTCACGCACCGCGGACTCTAGACGCCCGACCGGGCCAGCCATAGCTTTGCCGCCATGCCGGCAGCGTTCAACATCGAAAAGTCAGTGACTGGCCAGCCGTGGCGCTGGCGGCGGCCTGCGGAGCCCGGCCTCGGCATGGACGCGCTGGTCGACGAGCTGCTTCTCGCTCGCGGCGTCGTGCGGGAGGATCTGGCCAGGCACCGCGATCCGCGGATTCGGGACTTCCTGCCCGATCCCAGTTGCTTCAGGGACATGGACAAGGGCGCGAATCGGATCGCCGACGCGGTTCAGACTGGCGAGAAGATTGCCATCTTCGGGGATTATGACGTCGACGGGGCGACCAGCGCCGCGCTGCTCGTCCTCTTGCTTCGTCGGCTGGGTGCAGATCCCATCGTCTACATCCCCGATCGTCTGATGGAGGGCTACGGCCCCTCCGGAAAGGCATTGGTGGAGCTCAAGGAACGCGGCGCCGCAATTGCGATCTGTGTAGATTGCGGGGCGCAGGCCTTCGATGCGATCGAGGAAGCCAGAGCGGCCGGTCTCGACGTTATCGTCGTCGATCATCATCAATGCGCGAGCCTGCTTCCGGCGGCTTTCGCATTGATCAATCCGAACCGGCTCGACGAGAGCGAGGATGGAGCAGCTCACGGCCACCTCGCGGCCGTCGGCATGGCTTTCCTGCTGGGCGTCGCGCTGCTTCGCGAGCTTCGGAGCCGGGGATTTTTTGAAGCGCGCGCGGAGCCCAAGATCCTCGACCTTCTCGACCTTGTCGCGCTCGGCACCGTCGCCGACGTCGCGCGGCTGAAGAGCCTCAATCGAGCCTTCGTGACTCAGGGCCTGAAGATCATGGCCGCGCGCCAGAACGTCGGGCTCGCGGCGCTGGCGGAGGCGGCAAGGCTGGTGAAAGCGCCTAGCTGCCGCGATCTGGGCTTTGCGCTGGGACCTCGGATCAATGCTGGGGGAAGGGTTGGAAAGTCCGATCTCGGAGTCAGGCTGCTGACTTCGACAGACGCCGAAGAGGCGCGGACCATTGCCGCCGAACTCGATCGGCTGAACGAAGAGCGCCGGGCGATCGAAATGCTCGTATGCGAGCAAGCGGAAGCCCTGGCCCGAGAGCAAGTGGACTCACCGGTCATCACGGTGATGAGCGGCGGCTGGCACCAGGGGGTGATTGGCATTGTCGCCGGGAGAATCAAAGAACGCTTCGGAAAGCCGGCGATCGTTATTGCCGAAACGGAAGACGGCACCGGCAAGGGTTCGGGCCGCTCCATTTCCGGCGTAGACCTTGGAGCGGCCGTGCTCGCGGCCAAGGACAGCGGACTGCTGAGGGCAGGAGGCGGGCACGCTATGGCCGCAGGTCTGACCTTGGCGCCTGGCGGGCTCGAAGCGTTCCGGCACTTCATGAACGAGCGGCTAGCCAAGGACGTGAAAAATGCGGTCGGCGAACGCGCTTTGCTGCTGGATGCCTTGCTTGCTCCGGGAGGCGTCGCGGGTGCGCTTTGCGATGCACTCGATCTCGCCGGTCCCTATGGCGCGGGCTGGCCGAGCCCAAGAGTTGCGGCGGGCCCGGTCCGCCTGCTTCGGACTGGAATCGTCGGCGATGGCCACGTTCGCGGCCTTGGCTGCGGAGACGACGGCAAGACGTTCAAATGGATCGCCTTTCGAAGCGCTGCGACGGAGTTGGGACAGGCCCTCCTCTCCTCGCCCGGCGATCTTCGCTGGTGGCTTGCAGGAACGATCAAGCGGGATGAGTGGAACGGAGGCAGTGCCGCCGAGATGCACCTTGAGGATGCCGCCCTTGCTTGACGGTTATCAGCCCCTCGCCTAACGCGCTCACCGCTTCTTGCGAGCGGCCCCATCGTCTAGCGGTCTAGGACGTCGCCCTTTCACGGCGAAAACACGGGTTCGAGTCCCGTTGGGGTCACCAAGTAATTTCAATAGCTTAGCAAGCCTCCGAAGAGGTACGGACCCGATTTTCGGTAACAGATCGGTAATATGACTGGTTTGGTCCTTGGCCGCCGAGCACGAACCTGCCCCCGTTCTTGCACGAACGGATGATAAATCAGTCGAGGCAGCGTCGTCAGCCGAACTCAATCGCTCGACCTCGCCAATCCTAAAATACCAACTGGCCTGCACCCGGGTGCAAACTTTCGACAGTCGAGTAATATATAATTTCGAAATTAAATAATTGACAAAGTATCGTCCATTCAAAGACCCGCCACGGCCTACTACGTTTGTTCTGGTTCTAATCAAGACGAACGAGCACCAGAATGGAAACTTTGCTTCGACTGCGTCAAGTCTGTGATCTTACCGGCTTGTCGAAAACCGCCGTCTATTCGCTTATCAAGCTTGGTCAATTTCCGAGGCAACTACGCCTTACACAACGGCGCTCGGTCTGCTGGAATTCACTCGACATCGAGAAGTGGATTCGGTCTCGACCTGTGGCCCATCCGGTAGCCGATCCGCCGTCGAGCGAGGGCACCAGCAACGACCGCTGCTCGGACGAAGGCTGAGCAATGAAAACCCCAGAAATTGGCCACCAGTCACGCACCAATGTCACGGACCTATTCCCGCAGAATCCGAGTCCGTCCGATGACTTTGACTCTCGGCAGCGACAACTATCCCGCGACGTCCGCCATCTTCGGCGCAAGGACCTGATTCAGCGCTATCCTGCCGAATGGAATTGCTTCCGGGGCATGAAGGGACGGGCGAGAACCGGCGCGGCGGTCGTCGATCCCAGCCTCGCGCTATTCAAGGACTTCTTGTCGGTGCTCGGTCCCTGTCCTGCTCCGGGCTGGACCGTTGATCGCATCGACCCCTTCGATCCAGAGTACGCGCCCGGCAAGGTCCGATGGGCATCGAAGGTTACGCAGGCAAACAACCGGACCAACACCATGATGCTCACCGGGTCTGACGGACGCGTGAGGCCCATTGCCGAATGGGCAAGGGTTACGCGGCAGAAGCCGGACACCCTCCGAAAGAGATACGAGCGCGGCTGGACGGATATTGAAATCATCGCCGGTAAACGGTCGCTCATTCATGGCGATGGTGATGCCAATGATAACGTGCCAACGCGCCGCACCGGGAAATGGCAGCCTATTTTCGCTGACGAGCGCAAATGGGAGGCGGCGTGGAAAGCTCTGACCGCCCAGCCTCACTACAAATCGCTGACCCGAGACCAATTCATGCTCTGGGTCCTAACTAATGAATGTCGTTATCGGCTGGGCAGGTTGGAACGGAGATTTCCTGAGCAAATTGGCGAGGGTGCTGATCCTGACTATGGACCAAAGCCGCCCCTAACCGATGATCCCCAATACCAGTGGTTTATTCAGGTATGCAGCGAACAACGGACTGTGCAATCTAGAGTCCCTCTGGCACCAAATGATTTGCTATCTGCCTTATGTCGTCGTTCAGGCGGCGTTCGAAGCGCTGAAGACGTTCATAGATTGATCGTCGATGAGCGTGACGCCAGACGACAAGCGTACATCCCGCCATTTTGAAATTCCAAAAGGCAACGACGAGCATCACCGGGGAGGCTGCCGATGGCGGCAGTGGCTTTTGAGCCGATCCGGGCCACGCTCAGCGAGTGTCGGGCCATGTGCCGCTAACGTCAGCTTTCAACCGATTGCGGACATGATAGTTGCCCGCGTCAACAACGCTTGGGGCAGGCGCGGCGCTCATCAACTCGGCAAAACGAACTGAAGATGGTTTGCACCCGGGTGCAAAATCTGCGGGGCTGAAAGCGCTGGCCAAGTCGCACATAATCAGTCGGTGGTTGGAACGACAGCAGCATGGACGCCCGAGCGTCGGGCACGGCAAGCGGATCGCATCCGGCAAACTCGCCCATGGAGGCATTCGACCGGTCCGAAGACCTCTGCTGGCAAGAAGAAATCTTCGCAGAATGCTGCTCGATTTCGCAACGACCCTGAGGCTCGCATCGCGTACGACCTCACCCAACAATTTCTTTCCACGGGTTTCGTTCCGCCCGCGCTCGGCGAGTTATGGCTTGCTGCCCATCTCAACCCCATCGGTGATGAGTTTTGGAATGACATGCTCGGATTGCCCGGCGCTAGCATTGAGGGGCTGGCCGAGGAGCCGGTCGACTTGTTCGATTTCGAAATTGATTATCTGCCCGGCAATGGTGAACACGATGACTGGTTATGGTGCTAATGACCGCTGGGCTGGCGTCGCGGAATGAACAGTGGCGCTGGCCGAAACGAACTGAAGATGGACGGCCCAGATTGCACCCCGGTGCAAAACTTGAGAGGCAGTAAATCGCTGCCGATTGGTGCAAGATCGAAGAGTGGTTGGCAGCCGCTCAGGTTGGACAATTGAACGTCGCGTGAGGCAGGCGGAAATTATCCGTTCGACAAGGCCGTGGGAGCACGCGACTGGTCCGACGACGCCCGAAGGCAAAGCGAGAGCATCGATGAATGCAGCTGCCTTTCGGAATGATCCAAAAGCTCGTCACGCGTATCGAGCGCTGCAGCTGATATTGAAAAATCCGTGCCCTGCTGTTTCAGCGCTGCTTTGGGCAGAAATCGACGCGATGAAGGTCGAAGTGGACTATCGACAGGGAAATGGCAATGTCAGGCATCGACGATGACCTGTTCGACTTTCCGACCGATTAGCTAAATCGCCGCGATAAATCCGATCACGAGGGTGATGGCGACCGGAATTTCGGTCATTATCTAATGGCAGCTTTCGACCCAAAGCTGCCTTTGGCAGCGTGCCAAGCCTTCCAACCATGGACCGCGGTCCCACGCATGCCTCGCCGCCTCAGGCGATGCCGGTCCTGGCGCGATCGATCGGGCCGCGTTTACTTCGCGCGGTCGAACACAAGCAGGTCGTTCACTTTGCCGTTTGACCGCTCCATCGTTAGTCGCTTGCCGTCGGCGGAAACGGTCAGGATAGCATGGCCGGTGGATTCCTTGTTCTTCCTGGTCTCCGCTTTCATTTCGCGATCCGTCGGCGCTGTCAGCGCGACGTGATCGAAAGCGGGGTTGCCGGACGTCAGGTACCAATGGGCGTCGGTCGACGCTCCATATCCCCAATGCATCGACCGGCCGCCACCGTTGACGACATTGGACCGCATCGTCACGTGATTTCCCGCAACATAATATTTCCGGGTCTCGCTCTTTTCGGTCGTTTCCGGCGAGCCGAACTTCGACTCCGCAATATTGAGGTGCCAGGTCGCGTTCCACGCCTTGGGGCTGGGGTTGGCTGCCATTGCCACTTGGCTGGAGGCAAAAGCGATGGCTGCTACCGTCGCGGTCAGGGCTTTGAAGTTGGTCATAGGGTTCCTCCTGTTTGGACCAGGCCGGTCACCGCCCAAGACTCAAGCGGGAGGCAGCGCAACTGACCCGAATGAAGCGGGCCGCGACATCAGGGATTTTCCTTAGCCAGCAATGTCTGCTTTCGACCCATTCCTGCCACTAGCGCACGTGGCAGCTTGCGACCCGCTGCGGGCATCGGGACTCTACCCGATGACGGGGCAACGCGGATGATGGAATATCCTCGCAATGCGCATTCTGACGACCGCCATTGTTTTCGGGCTGGCCACTCAGGCGATGGCGGCTGGCGCTTCGGCGCAACAGGTTGAGCGCGGCAACCGCGCCATCCTCGACATGGTCGGAACTTTGAAGCCGGGCGAATATGTCTGGGCCCCCGAACTTGGCAGCGACGGCCCGGCGCTTGTCGTCGTGAACCTCGAAACGCAGCGCCTCGTCCTGTTCCGCAATGGGGTCCCGGTGGCGGCATCGACGGTATCGAGCGGCAAGACCGGCCACGAAACTCCCACGGGCGTCTTCACGATCCTGCAGAAAAATGCGGACCACCGCTCCAAGACCTATAACAACGCTCCGATGCCGAACATGCAGCGCCTTACCCCGCGCGGCATCGCGCTCCATGCGGGGAACCTGCCCGGCTATCCAGCCAGCCACGGCTGTGTTCGCCTACCGCTCGCATTCTCGAAGCTTCTTTACGGATCGACCCAGCTCGGAATGACGGTGGTGATTACCGCCATTCCGGCGGTGCCGGCTGCCAGCGGGGGCCCTGCCCTTGCGGAAGATCCGGCGCCCGGCGCGCAACAGGCCTCGCTGAGCCAGGCCTCCTATCAGTGGAATCCGGTCCCGCCCGGTCCCGATGACCTTGTCTCGGTCGTCGTCAGCATTGCCGATCAGCGTGCGATCGTTCTTCAAGGTGGTAAGAAAATCGGATCCGCGCCGGTTCGAGTCAGTGGTTCTGGAAATGGCGCGACGGCCTACGTCTTGGAATCGTGGGACCAGACCGGAAAGCATTGGCTGAAGCTGCAATTCTCCGGCGGCGGAGGATCGATGACAACCGGGGCCGAGGAACTGAAGCGTTTCGACGCTCCGCTGGCTTTTCGCTCTGCCGTTGCGGCGGCGGTCAGGCCGGGCAGCGTCGTGATCGTTACGCCCGAATCCTTGGCCACCGGAAGTCCGGGGCGGAGCCAGACGGTGTTCGAGGACGAATCTTTGAAATAGTCCGGCCGGACCCGCTCGCTCAACGCCCGCTTTCCACCCATTGCTGACATTAGCGTAGTGTCCTTTCGACCCATTGCGGACATTTGGGTCGTGTGGGCCAAACCTGTGCTCTGACGCCAGCAGGTCGCCGCTCCGCCTCCGTCCACCAATCTGACGAAAAGCCCGGGAGGCGCTGAACTCCAGAAACGGTCTAAAGTCCACCTTCAGATCTACGCTGCCTCAATCTAACGCAGGTTGGTGGAACCCCCGGCCTTCGAGGTGCTCGAGTTCATGGGACGGCGTATATGTCGAGCGGAAGAGCAGAACTTGTTTCGACCTCAAGCGAGACCCTGCCGTTTAAGATGGTATTCTGGCGAGATGATCAGATCGTTGCAGAAATCCCAGTTAGCTCGCCAGACGCGGCAATGGCTCTCGCCAACGACCTTCTCAAGAAACTTGAGGCCGTCCGCGATCGTTAGCTCGAGCTTAACCTAAGTCTTCCAGTGCTAATGGCAGCTTTCCACCCATTCCTGCCGCTAGCGGAATGTCCGATTCGACCCATTGCACTCATTCAAGCGAGGGCCGTCCTGCCAGTCTTATGAGGCAATTGAGCCGGCAGTGGGTCCTTGAAAGTACCTAGGAACATTCCACAGCTTGTTTGCTTGGGTTTTCAGTCGCTTATTGGCGATAGAAGATCCGCCGTCCCTCCCCAGTCCCGGCGGGTCTTCAACCGCATCTCTTTCACGATCGCGCTTAAGTGCCAGTGAGTTCGGATAGACCCGGAAGACACTTTCCCAGCGACGACGTCGCGGGTGTACCGTCGCTCACTGTTTGCCAGGAGCGAGCGGCGCAGGCGTTCGAAGCCGCAGCGGAGACGAAGCTAAATAATGTCCGTGAACTCTACACGCGCTCCGCTTTGCGATGGTCAGAACTCGCGGACCAAAAGATGGCGTTGCCTCGGCGCTGAGTTCAGTGCCAGCTCTTAGGTCTGCTTTCGACCCATTGCGGACATTA